>JAEEGL011973090.1_pt1 | contig 32063 bp, 29 predicted proteins | sample 9134231 | NCBI WGS metagenome assembly JAEEGL01 (sample SAMN16246548, study PRJNA631951) | gut metagenome | biome: gut microbiome; feature: rumen; material: fiber-attached | host: Bos | place: Iran: Karaj | collected 2018-10 | reverse complement strand
CCCCTTCCACCTGGACGCCTATGGCGAAGCGGCTGTCAACTACAACCGTGACGTGGAGATCTTCCCGGTGATGAACGCCCTCTTCCAGGACATCTACGGACAATCCCCGTACAAGTCCCCCACCGACATGGGCGTCAATATGATCGGTCACTGCATCAGCGACGACGCCGTGTGCCGCGAGGCCTCCCTGCAGGAGATCATCCGCCGCTACTACACGGCGCTCTGCAACTTCGCCGACGGCAAGGCCACGGAGAGCGAGGTCTCCAAGCTCGCCCTGCTGATGAAGAAGGCCGGTATTTCGACCGCCTACCGCAAGACCACGGCCGCGATCGAACTCGGCGACGGGACGATCCTCACCGCCGAGACTTCCCCGCTGCTCGGCCCCAGCGCCGCCCTGCTGCTCAATGCGCTGAAGCACCTGGCGGGCATCCCCCACAACGTCAAGCTGATCCCGCAGATGATGATCGCCCCCATCCAGAAGACCAAGGTCAACTATCTGCACGGACGCAATCCCCGCCTGCATACCGACGAGGTGCTGGTCACCATCTCCATCATGAGCCTGATGGACGAGAACAGCAAGCTCGCACTGGAGCAGCTGCCCAACCTGGCCGGCGCCCAGGTACACTCCACGGTGATGCTGAGCGAGGTGGACCGCAAGACTTTCAGCAAGTTGGGAATCGGCCTCACCTGCGACCCGGTCCGCAAGCTGAGCGACCGCCAGCGGCGGCCCGACCTCGAGGAAGAAGAAGTCTAATCCAGACCCAGGATACGCCCCGTCTCCTCCCAGAGGCGGAGATCCAGGGCAGGATCGTAGAATTTGTCGGGAAGCGCCTCCACGCGCTTCCCGACGTAGTATTTGCCCTGCGTGTCGGAAGCGAGTGCGCGAAGGGCGGGCTGTACGCCCTGCTCCGGCGTCTTGATGAAGGGACGGAAGAGCACGTCGGCCAGCGGGTCGAACCAGCGCCCCATCGAGATCATATTGGAATTGACGATGCCCGGGTCGGCCAGGTTGATGCGCAGCGCAGGGCAGCGCCGCTGCAGTTCCTGCGAGAAATGCACCAGGGCCAGTTTGGAGCGGGCATACGTGCCCAACTGGGAGAAATCCTCCGGGCCAGGCCGGAGCGAGCCGGCATCGATGTGCACGAAGCGGGTGGTCAGCGAGACCATGTTGACGATGCGCGCGTCCGGCTCCAGACGGGGCAGCAGGAGGCGCGTCAGCAGGACCGGCCCGAAATAATTGACGGCGAAGCTGTGCTCCAGCCCGTCCCCGGTCAGGGCGTATCCGCGGCTGATCACGCCGGCATTGTTGAACAGGGCACTGACGGATGCGTCGTCCAGGCTTTCGACAAAGCCACGTACGGACGAGAGCGAGGACAACTCCAAAGGGCGGATGTCGATCCGCGCCCCGGGCTGGTCCGCGAGGATCCCCTCCCGTACGGCTTCGGCCTTGGCGGGATTGCGGCAGGCCATCACCACGGCGAAACCTTGCGCAGTCAGGGCGCGCACGGCCGCAGCGCCCATTGCGCCGGAGGCGCCCGTCACGATGACCCTACTTGGCATATTCCATCCGTAAGTTGTCCACCCACAGCGTATTGCCCGGCGCGCCGGTGAAGCCGCCCTGGCAGCCGGAAGAGATCTGCAGCACTGCGTGCGTGCTGGCCGTACCGGCGTCCGCCCAGCCCTCTTCGCGGACCGGTACGCGCCGGCCCTTGCTGTTGGTGGCGTACAGGGTATTGGCTCCGGTGATGAGCCCCATATAGGGGCGGTAGCCGGACTGGCGGCTGGCGTCACCATACCAGACCGGGATGCGGCGGTTGCGGACCCAGCCGCCGGTGCTCCGGCCGATCCGCAGGAAGGCCGTGCCTACGCGTTCGGCGTGGATGTTGCCCTCGGCATCCTCCCAGCGGCGCTGAAGCAGGAGCATCACCTGGCAGGGATCCTCGCCGGGGAACTCGGTCTTGCGGAAGGTCGTCCCGCGCACCAGCTTGCCGGTGGCGGGCAGTTCGGCCTTGTAGTCCACCAGCAGGGCCTCCGGATGCCCGGTGAAAGGGATTCCCCAATCCATATTGGCATAAGGGTCTTTCACGCCCGTGATGGGCTCGTACATCCTGCCCCAGTAAAGCGCGCCCGTGGCCAGTACCTGGATCTCCACCAGACCCGCCACCTTGCAGGAGGCGTAGACCGTCGACAGACGCGCACACTTGCCGGTGGGACCCTCGTCCGGCTCGACCGAAAGGCTGGTCTTGGTCACGCCGGACACCCGCGCATAGGCATTGGACGATGCCCAGGGCGTGCGCGCGTAATCATAAGCCTTGTTGCCCTCAATCACTTCGTCGGGACCCAGGACATACAGCGTCTTGACCTCTCCGCCGATGAGGGCAGATTCCTTTATGTGCCGGACCGTCCAGTGCTCGAAATCCCCGAACGGGACGGTCTCGACACGCTGGGCGGACAGCGGCAGGGCCGCCGCCAGGAGCAGCAGCAGGCTTATTTCAATCTTTTCCATATCGATTGGACCAGAGGCGCCGGCAGCAGGCCGATCAGGGCCGGAAGCCAGACATTCATCAGGGAGGGGCTCAGCACGCGCCGGCCGCGAAACATCGCGCGCAGGGCGCGGCGGACCAGCCACCGCGGCGTGTGGATCAGGCCCGTGCGCACGCCGAGCCGCATCCATTTCTCACTCAGGCGATAGAGCGGCGTGGCGATGGCCGCCGGACAGACCGTGGTCACGCCGACGCCGTAGGGTTTGAGTTCGTACGAAAGCGAGCGGCCAAAGCTGCGCAGGTATGCCTTGGTGGCGGAGTACGTCGTAATCCCGGGCACGGGCAAGCGTGCCGCCATCGAGGAGACGATCAGGATGTGGCCGCTCCCCCGCTCCTTCATCGCCAGGCCGAAGAACAGGCTCAGGCGGGTGACCGTGGTGATGTGCAGGTCCAGCATCGCCTGGACGCGTTCCAGGTCCTCCGGGTGGAGCTCCTTGAAGAAGAACATCCCGGCATTGTTGACCAGCACGTCGGGAAGGATCCCCTCTCCGAGGCACCAGGCATACAGCTCATCGGCAGCCCGGGCCTGCGCCAGGTCCTGGAAGCGGGTTCCGACCCGTACGGGGAACAAGGCAGACAGATCGGCCTGGGCCGCGGCCAGCTCGGCCTCGCGGTTGCTCACCAGGACGAGGTCATACCCGCGCGCCGCCAGCTCGCGGGCGTACTCCAGGCCCATCCCGGAACAGCCACCTGTGATCAGTGCGACCATCGCGCCTCCGCTTTGTCCACCTCCCGGCGCAGGGCCGGAGGGAGATTCTCCACACAGTGGTTGCAGCGCATCTCGAGCGTATACATCCGCCCGATGCAGTAGTTGGAGTGGCGGCATTCGCTGCGCTCCACCTCGCCGCTGTGCAGTTTGTTGACGAAATCCGTGTCACGCACCAAGGCGCGTGCCATCTGGATGGCATCGAACCCGGCGCCGAGGACTTCCTCCATCGACGCACGCGACACCATCCCGCCCACGTAGACCAGGGGCAGGCTGACAGCTGCGCGGAACGCCTTGGCATCCTCCAGGAAATAGGCGTCGCGGTACGGCACGGTCGGGATGATGATCCGCCCGGCCAGCCGGAGCATCGCCTTGAGCCACCAGAACTTGCGCATATCCATATAATGCGCCAGCGTGCGGATGGGCATCGCTCCGCGCATCACCTCCATCGGCGCCCGGCTCACGAAACCGGCGGACAGCACGAGGGCGTGCACGCCCAGGCGCTCCAGCTCCCGGGCCACTTCCAGGCATTCCTCCCGCTGCATCCCGCCCCGGAATCCGTCGTGCATATTCATCTTGACCAGCACGCCCAGGTCGTCTCCGGCCACCTCCATCACGCGGCGGATGACCATCTGCATGAAGCGCATCCGGTTCTCGAGACTCCCGCCGAAGCGGTCTCTGCGGTGGTTGGTATAGGGCGAGAGGAACTGGCTGATGAGGTAGCCGTGGCCGGCGTGGATCTCCACGCAGTCGAAGCCAGCCCGGCGGGCCAGCTCCACGGCGCGGCCGAAATCGTCGACCAGGGCTTCGATCTCATCCTCGCGGAGCCGGCGCACAAAGGTCGGGGAATACAGGTTGAAGCCGCCCGAGGCCCCCACGGGCATACAGCCGCAGGTGGCCCGGTGCGTCATGTTGCCGCAGTGGCCCAGCTGGATGGAGGCCTTGGCGCCCTGGGCGTGGATGGCATCCGTGATCTCGCGGAGCGCAGGGACGATCTCCTCGCGCATCCACAACTGCCCGTCGAAGGACAGGCCGCTGCGGCACACGGAGGCGTATGCGAGCGTGGTCATCCCCACCCCGCCCCGGGCCACGGCCACGTGGTAGTCCATCAGGTCCTGCGAGGGCTTGTTGCCGTAGGCCATGTTCTCGAAGGCGGCCGAGCGGATCACGCGGTTGCGCAGGGTCACGGGGCCGATCCGGACGGGTGTGAAAATGGGAGAATCAATCATCTTGTCAATAAATGAAAGGGAGCATCCGCTTGGTCTTGGCGGTATCCAGCTCGTCCGGGAAATCCCGGCTGTACATATCGTAGATCCGGGCAGCCCGGGGAGCCAGGTTGGCGAAGGTCCACAGGGCGAAGACCGCGCCGGCCCACGACCAGGTCAGGACGGCGAAGCCCACCCATTCCACGAATTCCCCGAAATAGTTGGCGCTCGTCACATAGCGGAACAGCCCGGCCTTGGGCAGGTAGTGCGCCGTGTCCCCCGGCTGCCGGAGATTCCGGATGATGGCATCGGACTGCACGTTGATCGCCATCCCGCACAGGAAGACGGCCGTGCCCAGCAGGAACGGCAGTCCGGTCAGCCAGTCCGGTCCGTAATAGCCCTCCGGGGAGACATAGAAGATCCAGCCCCCCTGCATCAGGGCGTTGAGCGTGTTGAACACGGCGCCCATCAGGATGATGCTGAGGGGCATCCGGCTGCGCCCCCGGATCTGCCAGGGGAAGATGAAGGAACGGTGGAAGTAGTGCAGCTCGAAAAGCAGCAGGAAGACGATCCGCACCGGGTCCGCACGCCGCGCGGAGAAGGCCCACAACAGCAGCATCGCCACGAACACCGGTGCCTCCATCAGCATCCAGCCGATCCGGTTGTCGATGGCGGGACCCCACTTGGGCTGGTAGAACTTGCCGTAGCCGGCATCCACGAAGAAGAGGCACACGAAAACCGCGACGGCCAGGACGGCCATCGCGATCAGGAAAAGGTTGAACGTGTGCAGGGAAAGCATCAGGTCCGGGGACAGGCTACAGTTTGATCGTCGGCCAGCCGTCCGGGGTCCAGGTGATCTCCTTGACGAGCAGCTTGGAGCGGTAGTCCGCCTCTCCGTCGTAGCCGTGTACGAACATATAGTCCTTCCCACTGAAATTCACGACGGCGCAGTGGCCGACGCCGGCATAGCGCTCGTTGCCCTTGGCCACCACGGTGCCGCCGCCGTCCATCAGGGACACGCCGTCCTTGTCGATGTACGGTCCGGTCACCTTCTCGGAACGGCCCACCACGACGTTGTAGGTGCTGTTCTTGCCGCGGCAGCACAGGTCGTAGGAGACGAAGAGATAGTAATAACCGCCATGGCGGAAGATGAACGGGGCCTCCACGGCGCCGTTGCCGGCATCGAAGTCGGACCCGCGCGGATCCAGCTTGAGACCGTCATCCTTGCCGGCGATGTCCTTGGTCGTACCTTCGGGGCGGCGACAGACCGGGAACCACACCTGCGGCTCCGCCATCTTGGTCATCGTCTCGTCGAGCTTGAACATCTTGATGCCGCGCCAGAAGGAGCCGAACACGAGCCAGCCCGTGCCTTCCTCGTCCACGATGACGTTGGCGTCGATGGCATTCCACTCGTCACGGCCCGGGATGGACTCGACGATCATCCCCTGATCCTCCCACTTGAAGTCGGGCGACTCGGGATTGAGCGTCTTGTTGGTGGCACTCCCGATTGCGGAGATGTTCTTGCCGAAGACGGAGAACGAGTAATAGATGTGCCACAACCCGTTGATGTACTGGATGTCCGGGGCCCAGGGCATCCCGCGGAAGCCCTTCTGGGAGGCCCATTCCGGGACTTCGGACAATACGCGGTCCTCGAAGCGCCAATGCACCAGGTCGTCGGAGGACATCACGGTCAGTCCCGTCGTGAACACATAATAGCGCCCGTCGCAGAAGGCGGCCACCGGATCGTGCGCATCCGGATTCTCGACGACCATACCACGGACATTGGCATTGCGGCGCGGCTGCGCCACAAGGGTGAGCGAGACCAACAGGCCCGCCAGGAGAAGGAGTTTCTTGGTCATAACGGTTTGATTTTTATACAGAGAATGGTCAGGTCATCACTGGCTTCGGCGCCGTCCACGAATGCGGTGACGGCGTGAACAAGCCGCTCGACGGTCTCCTGCGCCGACACGAAGGGGCTCTGTCCGAGCACCTCCAGCAACCGGTCGTTGCCGAACTGCGCGTGGGTGAGGTTCTCGGCTTCGTTGAGGCCGTCGGTATAGAAGAGCATCGGCAGGCCGCGGACATCCGCGATGTGTTCGTCCTCGAACACCCAGTCCTCGCAGACGCCCAGCGGCGTGTTGGGCTTCAGGTCGAGGAAACGGGGCTTGCCGTCCTCGATCAGCACCGGTGGATTGTGGCCGCAGTTGCAGTAGTCCATCCGGCCGGTCTTGAGGTCGATCCGGCCGAGGAACATCGTCATGAACATCATCTGCTCATTCTCCGCGGACACCGTCTCGTTGATCTGGCGGGCAATGCGCGCCGGCGTGATGCCCGGCCGGGCGACCACGCGGAAGAGGTTGCGTGACACGGCCATCAGCAGGCTGCCCGGAATGCCCTTGCCGGACACGTCGCCGATGCAGAAATAGAGCTTTTCGTTCAGCAGGAAATAATCATAGAGGTCACCGCCGACTTCCTTAGCCGGAGTCATCGCGGCATAGAGATCCAGGTCGTGGCGCTCCGGGAAGGGCGGGAAGACACGCGGAACCATCGCCATCTGGATCTCCCGGGCGATCCGGAGTTCGCCCTGGATCCGTTCGCGGTTGGCCGTGGAGGCGGTGAGTTCTGCGATATAACTGACCAGCGAAGTCTGCATCTCGCCGAACGAGCGCGTCAGCTGGCCGATTTCGTCCGTGCGTGTAGTGGCCGGCAGCGACTCGTCGAAGCGGCCGGTGGAGATCAGGTGTGTCTGGCGGACCAGCCGCCGGAGGGGGTCCAACCCGTGCGAAACGACCCGGAAGCAGAAGAAGAACATCAGCAGCAAGCCGGCGACCACGATCCCGAGGATGATGCGGCGCAGGCGGTTGAAACTGCCGAAGATGTCACGCTCCGGACAGACGATGGCCACGCTCCAGCCCGTCTCCGTGACGGGCTCGAAGAAGACATAGTTGTCCTTGCCGTCTATCCGGATCTGGCGCATGCCGCTCTCTCCCCGGAGCATCGCGTGGCCGAGCTCCGTGATCTCCGGTTTGGGCGACTCGAGCGTCTCCGTGAAGATGGTCTGCCGCAGGAGCTTGGTCGTGTCGGGATGGACCAGATAGGCGCCGCCCCGCCCGATCATCACGCTGTAGGAATTCTCGTAGGGCTTGACCTTTGAGATCATCTCCGACAGCCAGGACAGCGAGACATCCACAGAGAGCGAACCGGCGTAGGTGCCGTCGAGGGTGGTCAACGGTTTGCAATAGGATGTCACCAGGCCGGACCAGTCCTGTTCGACATCGATATCCAGATAGGGCTCGGTCCAGCAAGGCTGGTTCAGCAGCTTGGGGAGCAGATACCAGTCCATGTAGAAATACTGGTACCTGTCGCTGCCCTCCTGCTCCGTGAGCACGGAACCATCCTTGCGGTAGGCATAGGCGGAGAAATACTGCCCGCGCTCCTTGAAGAAATCCGGCTCGAAAGAGATGGAGCAGCCGCTCACGTCGGGATTGTTGAGCAGCAGGTTGCGGGTCAGGTCGAACATCGCCTCCGAGTTGTCCATGTTGCGGTAGACCAGCCAGTCCAGGTTGTCGGCCGCGATCGTGACGTCGTCCAGGATGCCGTTGACGCGGAGCACCGTGTTGTCCAGGACTTGACCGGCACGGCGCATCGCCTCGCGGCGGACGGCCTGGCGGGATTCGATGAACATATAGCCGAGTGCTGCTAGGAAGATCAACGCCGTGAACGACACGACCCAGATGCTCAGGCGCGCCGACAGCGAACTCCGTATCTTGTCGTAGAGGGCTTTCATCGGGGCATCAGGGAATTGAATTGGACACTCCGGCGGATCAGCCCGGAACCCTGCATCAGCCGGGAGGCCTGCTCCACCATATCGGGGCGCAGACGGAACTCCCGCTCCCCGCTCGCGGAATCCAGCTGGAGACGCAGCACCTCCGCGAGCATCATCTTCTGCATCACGCGGTTGGTGGCTACATGGCCGTCTTCGACATAACGCATCACGATATCCAGGGCTTCGTCCGGATGCTCCGCCACCCATTCCCAGCCGCGGCGGCTGGCACGTGCGAAACGCTCCGCCCGTGCGGGGTTGCGGCGATATCCGGCCAGGGTCATATAGACGCCCTCTTCCTGGATGTTGTATCCCATCATGTCCTCGAAGCGGAGTACGCTCTCCTCACCGATAGTCACACCAGCCTGCAGGAGGTGGAAATATTCGTTGTATGACATCGCCACCGTGGCGTCGATCGCCCCGACGATGAACAGGTTGACACTGGTGGCCAGCGGAACCCAGTTGTAGTCCAGCCGCTCCTGGTAGCTGAAGCACCGGGCGAGTTGTCCGTGTCCGGCCCTCCAGATGCCGATCCGGGCGCCATGCTGCTCCCGGGGATCCTTGCCGAGCCGGGAGATGATGATGGTGCCGCTGTTCATCGAGGTCTGCAGGATGTTGACGAACTGCGCGCCCTGGTCGATGAGCTCCAGGGCCTGCATCAGCGGGAGCGTAGTCGCATCGCAGCGGCCCCCCAGGATGTAACTGTCGGGCGTCTGGGAAGAGCGGGGGTGCAAGATGGTGACATCGAGTCCCTCCTCCTGATAGAAGCCTTGCTCCAAGGCGGCATAATACCCGGCGAACTGCGCCTGTGCCGTCCACTGGGGCACGAACACGAAACGGTCCTGTGCGGACAGGACCTTCGGAACACCCAGCAAGACAAGTGCAAGGGACAGGATTCGGAGAAATCTCATTCCGGGCATTAATCGCTTTATTCAAACAAAAATAGCAAATAATTCCCGGATGGCATATGTATACTGCAGCAAAATTTGGTTAAACAAGCAATAATCATTATTTTTCGACTAAGAAAGTTTTCCCTCACCATGAAAAGATTACTCCCGATCCTGTCCGCGGCAGCCTTGATTTGTGCCGCGTGCACGCAAACCTCTCCCACCACCGGACAAGCCGCCCTGATGGACCACGAAGACGAAATCGACCGGATCATCGCCCAGCTGACCCTGGAGGAGAAGGTGGAGATGCTCCACAGCAAGACCATCATGTCCTCCGAAGTCCTGCCCCGCCTCGGCCTGCAGGAGATCCGCTATGCCGACGGTCCCTTCGCCGTCCGAGAGGAGGTCGGCGACAGGTTCCGCCCGCTGGGCTGGAAGACCGACTCCGCCACCTATTTCCCCACCGGCTCCGCCCTCGCCGCCACGTGGTCCGAGGAGATGGCCCACAAATACGGGAACGCCCTGGGCACGGAAGCCCGCCGCCGGGGCAAGGACATCATCCTGGGGCCCGCCATCAACATCCAGCGCCTGCCGGTGGGCGGCCGGAGTTATGAATACCTCAGCGAGGATCCTTTCCTGAGCGCCCGGCTGACCGTGGGCTATACCCTCGGCGTCCAGGAGACGGGGACCGGCGTGTGCCTGAAGCACTACGCCGTCAACAACCAGGAGCTGAACCGCAGCCGCGTCAACGCCATCGTGGACGAGCGGACCCTGCGCGAGATCTACCTCAAGCCCTTCCAGGCCGGCGTGGTGGAGGGCGGCGCCGTAGCCGTGATGACGGCCTACAACAAGGTCAACGGCGTGTATTGCTCCGAGAATGCGCACCTCAACAACGAGATCCTGCGCGGCGAGTGGGGTTTCAAGGGGATGACGATCTCCGACTGGGGCGGCACCCACAGCACGATGGGTGCGGCGCTTGGCGGACTGGACGTCCAGATGACCGGCGACAATTACCTGGGGCCGGCGCTGATCGACTCCGTACGGGCCGGCAAGGTGTCCGAGGCGGTCGTGGACGACAAGGTCCGCGAGATCCTGCGCGTGCGCCTCGCCATCCGGCAGATTCCGCCCGAGCAGGCCAATATCGAGAAAACCTCCCAGCCCGAGCAGCAGCGGGTCGCCTATGAGGTGGCCACCAAGTCCATCGTCCTGCTGAAGAACGACGGACTGCTGCCCATCGACCTGGCGAAGACCCGCAAGGTCGCCGTCGTGGGGCCGCGCATCAACACCAAGACCGCCAACGGCGGCGGTGGGGCCGGTGCCAAGTCACCCTACGAGATCACGGCCCTGAAAGGCCTCCAGGACCGGATCGGCGACCGCGCCGAGATCGTCTGGAGCGAGCGCGACATGTCTGTGGCCCGGGATGCCGACGTGGTCATCTTCGTGGGAGGCACCACGCGCCAGCAGGAGAGCGAGGGCCGTGACCGGCGCGACATCTTCCTGCCTGAGGGGCAGGATTCGTTGCTGATAGCCCTGCAGGCAGTCAATCCGAACATCGTCACCGTGATCCAGTCCGGCGGCCCATGCGACCTCAACGTCGCGCAGCGCGTCTCCCCCGCCCTGGTCCAGGGCTGGTGGAACGGCCTGGAGGGCGGACACGCCCTGGCGGACGTACTGCTCGGCGCCATCGCCCCCTCCGGCAAGCTCCCCTTCACCTTCCCGAAGGACCTCGAGGACTCCCCGGCCTTCGCCCTGAACGTCTATCCCCAGGGATCCGAGGGCGCAGACCTGTTCATGACGCGCTACCGCAGGGACCGTGCGGACGGTCCGATGGTCGCCGTCCAGCCCGGGGAGGTCGTCGGCCCCACGGCTGAGTATGACGAGGAGATGCTGGTCGGCTACCGCTGGTACGACACCAACAAGGTCCCGGTCCTGTACCCCTTCGGATACGGACTCTCCTATGTCACGTTCGCCTATTCCAAACTCAGGACCGACAGGCTGTCCTACGGGCCCGACGACGTGATCAAGGTCAGTTTCACCCTGAAGAACGAGGGAGACATGGCTGCGGAGGAAGTGGCCCAGCTCTACGTGCGGCGCATCGGCGCCGATACCTACTGGCCCGACAAGGAGCTGAAGGCCTTCCGGCGCGTAGCGCTCAAGGCCGGAGAATCCCGCAAGGTCACCCTGGAAGTCCCCGTGAGCGAACTGCGCCACTGGGACAAGTACAAGGAGAACTGGCAGCTGGAGCCCGGTCGGATCGAATTCCTCCTGGGCTCCTCAGCCGCGGACATCCGTCTCCGGACGGAATGCGACATCGACCCGGAATAGCCTAGCGTCCGAGCAGGTCCTGCAGGGCGGTGCCGAAGATCAGGAAGCTGGTGTTGCCGGCGATCGTGCCTTCATTCTGGCCCCAGAGGAACGGCCAGTCGTCGTAGTTCTCAAAGTGGTCGGGATGCCGGAACAGCAGGCCCGGGGCCACGTTGCCCGGGATGAAGGAGAAGTCCGCCCGGTTGTTGCCGTAGAACACCTCCTTGGGGCGCGTGGCGCCGACGGCGGCCACCAGCGAGTAGTTGTGGTACGGGTGGCAGCCGAACAGGAAGGAAGCGGCGCGCAGGGCGTATTCCGGCCCGATCACATCGGGGAAATACTTCGACGCGGAAGCCGCCGTGGTGCCGTAGCTGACCACGCTGCCGCTGCCGGCCCAGTTGCCCAGGCCGATGGGCACGCCGTAGGGGTTCTGCTGCTCCAGCGTATCCAGATAGTTCTTGTACTGAGCTACATACGGGCGCAGGCGCTCCTTGTAGGAGCCGTCCATATACGGGACGGCGTCGAGCGCCGCACCGATCGCTGAATTCACGTTGCGGTCCAGCGCCGGCCACACCTGCTCCACGAAATCGTCGAGATAGTGCTGCTCGCCCGTGGACACGTACAGCTGCAGGTTGGTGGACATGTTGCCGAAACCGCGGCCGCGCCCACGGCCGCCAGCGCCGCTGTTCATCAGCTCCGTCCCCTCCTTCATCAGCCGCTTGGACTGCGCCAGGGCGCGCCGGGACAGGTCGTCGTTGTAGCCCTTGAGGGCCCGGCTGGCGGCCGCGAACATCGTCGCCGCCTGCAGGTCCAGGTAGGGGCTGCGGGTGGTGAAGGCCCACATGTCGTCGGGCGTGCCGCTGGACTTGCCGTCGGCGGACTTCTGGTAAGGCTTCAGGCGCGGGTCGTAGTGAAGCCCGTCCGTGATGGAGGCGGCATCGCCGAGGTGGTGGTAGTTGTCCAGCACGGAGTTGGACAGGGTCGAGGCCATATGGCCGATGTTCTCGGCCTGGGCCACCAGATTGAGGGTGCCGTGCTCGATGTACTGAAGCACGTCGGGCACGCCGTCCGGCCGGTGCAGGTCCACGTAGCGCTGCTGCTGGCTGACGAAGGTCTCGTCGCGCATCGGCTTGAAGCGCTCCCAGTCAGAGACGAGGTTGGTCACCACGCCGATGTTGGCGCCGGTCTCGATGTCGAAGTCGCCGGCGTCGAAGAAACCGCCCACGTTCAGGCCGGGGATCAGCTGGAGACCCTTGTATTTGGTGTCGATGGCGCCCTGGCCGTGCATATCGAAATGGTCGGTGTGGGCCGGAGCCTGCAGGTAGCCCTCCTTGAAGGGCTCCCCGTGCCAGATCCGGTAGGCCTCGTTGACCGTCATATGGTTCATATGGATCGGGATCCAGACGTCGCTGGTCGCGTCCGTGATGCGGTCGTAGACATCGTCCCCGATGATGAAGTCGTTGGTCTGGACGTCACCGTAAGTGAGGTAATACACGCCCGGTTCCTGCACGGCCGAGAAATCGAAGCGGGCATAACGGTACTTGAAAAAATCGCCCCAGACCTTGACGGGACCGGAGAACACGCGCTCGTGGCTGCCGTCCTCGCGGATGCGGAACACGGAGGCCGTGCTGCGCGGCTTGTCCAGCTTGTCCAGTTCGATGACGGCCACCTTGGGCTGTGCGGGGATATACCCGACCTGGGAGAAACCCACGTTCGGTTCGCGGACCCAGCCGTCGACGGCGTTGGGCTCCACGGTCCAGCTCAGCACCTTGCCCGTTTGTCCGGCGGGAAGAAGGCTGCGCAGGACATACCAGCCGTTCTGGGCCAGCAGGCGGCCGTCGTAGAGCTGCAGTTCGGCATCCTCGCAGCGGACCCTGACCATACGCAGGGGGTCGTCGGGAGCCATCAGGATCTCGTGGCCGGTCGACAGCGGGAGCGGCTCCACGAAGCGGTCCGTCCCCCGGTCGTCATAGGTCTTGTAGCCCTTGAACTGCTTGACTTTCTCCGCGTTGGGGCGCGTGGTCGTGAGACTGGCGGAGTAGCGCGGGAAGCGGCAGGCCTTGCCGTCCATCAGGTAGGCCTTGTTCCAGTACTGCGAGGGCAGGAACTCCAGGTTGAAGCCGGCCTCGCCCTCGAGGGCGGCCGGCAGCGGCTTGTCCAGGTACACGTCGATCCGAACCGCCTTGCCAACGGCGGTCGTGACGATGCGGGAATCGAAATCATAATCCGGGAAACGCAGGCCGACCGTGATGGTGCCGGCTTCGCGGTCGACCTCGCGCGAGGTCGTGGCGGGGACGAGGTCCCACTGCTCCGGGGTCGTGCTCAAGCGTACGGCACCGCCCTGGGCGGTACGTACGCCGTGATGGATAATCTCCAGACCGGAGTCCTTCTCGTCGTTGAAGCCGCCCGAGAAGGTGTTGCTGTAGACCAGGACGTTGACACCCTGGCGCTCGAAATACTCCAGGTCATTCAACTGGAGGTCTCCGGCGGCCGGGCCGGAACAGGCGGCCAGCGCCAGGACCGAAAGGACAAGGGAAATTGGTTTGCGCATAACGGTTATGGTTACTATTCAGATGGTTTTTCGAAATGTTGGTAGTCGCGGACGCTGCGCCAGGCTCCGCCCCAGGCGAAGCCGTGGGCGCGGAACAGCCGGTAGCAGAGGTCCTCGCGGTCTATCTTGTGCGGGAATTCCGCCGCACGGTCGGCATAGCGCTCCGAGCCGGCGGGCTCCACCCGGCCGCCGCGGCCCACGAAAGGGTTCTCCAGCGGGTTCACGTCCACGGCGCGTCCGAGCGCGTGGTAAGACAGGCGCGACTGGCCGGTGCGCGTGCGGTAGTTGAAGCAGGAGGTATTGTCGGCCAGCATCGAGGCCTCGTCGGAGCCGCCGAAATCGTCGACCAGGCGGATGCTGCGAATCGGATAGCGCGCCTGGTACAACGCCTCGAAGATCTCGCAGAGGTCCTGCGCGATCGCCGCGTTGCAGACCATCTCGCCGGTCTGCGGCGCACCGTCGAAGTCGACGTACGACAGCCGCAGGTACCGCAGCTCGGACAGCGGGATGCGGGCATCCGCGGGATACGAGCAGCCGCGCATCCGCGCCTCCACTTCCGGCGGGATCGGCGCAGCGGTGAAGACCGGCTCGAAAGGAACGTTGATTCCAGAGGCATCCTCCTGCACCGCGGATTCCACGGATGCAGGCTCCCCCTCGCCTCCCCGGCCGCCGGCCCGGCAGCCGACGAGAAGAAGAGGCAGGAACAGCAGCAGGACGACCCGGCGGCAGCGCATCCCCTAGCGCGTCTCGCTGGCTTCGCAGCGCACGAGCGTGTCCGTGATCAGCAGGGTCTGCTCCTGCAGGCGCTGCGCCGCGGCACGGTCGCCGCGCTCATAGATATCGCGGTAGTCCTCCAGTTGGTGGCAGAGGCGGTGCTCATAGCGGTTGAGCTCGAACACCTGCGGCGCGGCCCCGGGCAGGAGCAGCTCCACCTTGGTGAAGAAATTGGGCAGGCCATACACACGGAGTGCCCCCCGCTCGCCCTGGAAATAGAAACCGTGGGGCCCCTCGGAGTCCATCGACGCTGTACAGACGGCCACCAGGCCGCTGTCGTAGACGAGCGTGGCGGCGCCGGACGTACCGACGGCGTTGGGGCCGCAGGCGTTGGAGGCATAGAACACCTTGTCGGGCCGGCCGTAGAGAGCCAGGATGATGTGCAGGCAGTAGATGTTGATGTCCCGCAGTGCGCCGCCTTCGTACTCGTGCGTGAACACGGGGATGTGCATCCCGCCCAGGTACTGGTCGTAACGGGGGAAATGCTCGTCGTAATCGGCGTGGACCAGGCGGACGGGGCCGATCTGCGGGAGCAGCTCCTGTACCTTGCGGAAGTTGGGCAGGTGGATGTTGGAGATGGCCTCGAAGATCCAAAGGCCGCGCTCCGCCGCCAGGGCGAAGAGCTCCTCCGCCTGCGCGACGGTGGAGGTGAAGGGCTTCTCGCACAAGACGTTGCGGCCGGCGAGCAGGGCCTGTTTCGCAGCCTCGAAGTGCAGGGAATTGGGCAGAGCGATGTAGACGAAATCGATGTCCGGACGCGCGAGCATCTGCGCATAGTCCGTATAGACATCCGGGATCCCGAAACGGGAGGCCTTCTCGCGGCTGCGGCCGCAGATGGCCACCACTTCGTAGCCCGGGACCGTCTGCATGGCCTCGAGCATCTGGGGAACGATCCGGCCGGAACCGGCGATGGCGACTCTGATCATAACGGAATGTGGTGTTGATTGGTTCTCGTTTCCAAATATACAAAAAGCTGCCGGGAGTTCTTGAAAAAAATCGAAATTCTTGCTACCTTGCTTTTTAAGAAGTGAAAGACCGGACCTACATAGCCATCGACCTGAAGTCCTTCTACGCCTCCGTGGAGTGCGTGGACCGGGGACTCGATGCCCTGGCTACCCACCTCGTGGTGGCCGATGCGAGCCGCACCGACAAGACCATCTGCCTGGCGGTCTCCCCTTCCCTCAAGACCTACGGGATCCCCGGCCGCGCCCGCCTGTTCGAGGTCGTGCAGGCCGTCGCCAAGATCAATGCGGAGCGGCGGCGCAGGGCGCCGGGACGGCGCTTCCGCGCCGCCTCCTGGAGCCACCCGGAGCTGCTGGCGGACCCCTCGCTGGAGCTCTCCTACATCGTCGCCACGCCCCGGATGGCCCATTACGTGGAAGTCAGCAGCCGCATCTACGGAATCTATCTGCGCTACATCGCCCCGGAGGACATCCACGTCTACTCCATCGACGAGGTCTTCATCGACGCCACGGACTACCTCAAGACCTACCACCTGAGCGCCCACGACCTGGCGCGCAAGCTCATCCAGGAGGTCCTCCGCGAGACCGGCATCACGGCCACGGCCGGAATCGGCCCCAACCTCTATCTCTGCAAGATCGCGATGGACATCGAGGCCAAGCACAGCCCCGCCGACCGCGACGGCGTGCGGATCGCCGAACTGGACGAGCTGTCCTACCGCCGCAAATACTGGACGCACCGCCCCCTGACGGACTTCTGGCGCATCGGCCACGGCATCGCCGCCAAGCTCGAGGCGGCGGGCCTCTACACCCTCGGGGACGTGGCCCGCTGCTCGCTGGGCAAGCCCTGGGAGCGCTACAACGAGGACCTGCTCTACAAGCTTTTCGGAGTCAATGCCGAGCTGCTCATCGACCACGCCTGGGGCTGGGAGCCCTGCACGATGGCCCAGATCAAGGCCTTCAAGCCCTCCGTCAACAGCCTGTCCGCCGGCCAGGTCCTCACCGAGCCCTATACCTTCAAGAAGGCCAAGCTGGTGATGCGCGAGATGACGGATTCGCTGGTGCTGGACCTCGTGGACAAAGGGCTCGTCACGGACCAGATGGTCCTGAGCATCGGCTACGACACCGAGAGCCTGACGGATCCGGAGATCCGGAGCCGCTACCGCGGGCCCGTCGCCGCCGACTGGTACGGCCGCAAGGTCCCCAAGCCGGCGCACGGCAGCGTCAACCTGCCGCGCCAGACCTCCTCCACCCGCCTGATCACCGATGCGGTGATGGACCTGTTCGACCGCATCGTGGACCCGGCACTGCTGGTGCGCAGGATGTACGTCGTGGCGGCGCACGTGGTGGACGAGACCCGGGTGGCGGGCGTGCAGCTGGACCTGTTCGAGGAGCCCGCCGAGGACGAGGCGCGCGAGCGCAGCCGCCAGGAGGCCATCCTCGCCATCCGCAAAAAGTTCGGCAAGAACGCCATCCTCAAGGGGATGAATTTCGACGAAGGCGCCACGGCGCGCGAACGCAACCAACAGATCGGAGGACACAAGGCATGAGCGATTTCGAACACCGGTACGACGACATCATCGGGCTCCCCCATCCCGATCCGCAGCGCCATCCGCGGATGGCGGCGCTCGACCGCGCGGCCCAGTTCGCGCCCTTCGCGGCGCTCACCGGCTTCGGCGCAGCCATCGAAAAAGCTGCCGAACGGCACCTTGCCAATCAGCCGGAGATGTACGGGGAAGAAGAAGAAATGTTTTAGACCTTGGATCCGTTCAGAAAGATATGCCGAAACAGACCAGGGTTGACCAATCCTTGATTCTAATGCTTGACACACCGGCCCCGGCTGAAAACCGGCCGAAGTCAAACATCAAGCCCGTCTCCAAAAGCACACCCCGCACAGAAAGGTCTGTTACCCTGGCCCATAGTCCGGAAGAGTCCCCCCACAAAACAGACACATCCCCGAAACCAGCTCCTACATGCAGTCGCACGAAGTCTGCCAACCGGACCATGCCACCGCAGGACATGGACAAGCGGCTGCCACGGGTGTGTCCGGATGCCCAAATGAAGCCGTAATCCGTCGTTCCGTCGCTCCGGCATTGATAATCGGACCGTCCGTCAACGTAATTGCTCCTGATGCTTACATAGCCGCCGAAGCGTCCCGGAAAGCAGGAGACCGCAAAACCCCACGCCGGCACGCGACCGATATCCGCCACTGCCAGCACCGTCCATCGCCATCTGGAGAGGTTGTCCCGGGCAGGATAAAAGGTCTCTTTTTCAGGCGGAGTACTTGGGGGACGCAAAGACCCGGATGGGACACGAAGATAGTTTTGACATAGCCGGGAGGGATCAGGCAATCCGGGGAGCGGATCCCAGGCAGGACGGACCGGCGGACTGGCGGGGACGATGTCATTATCTTTCGTTGCCGCAACCGTAGTCGGAGCACGCTGCGCCGTCCGTTCTCCGATTCCGAGGGCAACCCGGATACCGGCCACCTCCGTCTCGACATTACGCATCCGGACAGCATCGGTACGACCTGCGCCCAACTGGCGGCGGAGCGACACCACGCGATCACGCAGGTCGCTTTCCAGCGCGGGGAGCGACATCAGATAAACCGTAGCCCAGTCACAATAAGTCCTGGCGGCGTCCTTGTCTCCACGCTGTTCGGCCTGCAACGCAGATTGGGTCAGTTCGCGCACCTTTCGCCAACGGGAATCAAAGATGGACGGGATATTCTTCCAGGCAATATAACGAAGAACAACTCCTGAAGCAAGTGTCTGCTGTTCACTGCAATTCCTGATATCCGGCAGATAAGTCCGCCAGACAGCGGCCGCATTCTCCACCTGCAATTCTCCTGTCGCGGCCAACTTCCGGACCAGGCCATCCAGCGCCGCATCGTCAGCAATCGTCGGCCGACTTCCCCTGCCTTCTGCCCAGATATACGACGGATCTCCCTTGATCCGTTCCGCATTCTGTGCGTTCAGCAGGAGCGGGAGCAAGATGACAGCACATAGTATCAAACCCTTACGCATCATCGGTACAATGAATCAAACTTCTTCCCGATCCGCTCCAGACGCAACTTCTGCTCTTGGTTCATTACCCCTGTGGCATTGTTGAGATACTCCCGAAGCACCGTGTCTTCATGGATGAGCCGAGCATCAGGATGGCGTCCCTCGCAGGCCAGGCATGCATCGCAAAGCACGTCCAGTTGATCCAGCACTCGATCCCATGACAGCACGTCCGCATCACGCATTTCGGCAAGTCGCTGGCGAAAAGAGCGTTCCAGAGACTCCATCTCATGGCTTTCGGCAAAGATCCGACCGTCTCGGGTACACAGGTAGGACAGCCCGGATTTTTGCAGCAAGGCGACTTCGTCATCCAGGAATTCGATGGCATCCCACTCCGGAGCAAGGATCAATTCTCCGTCCTCGCCCACTACCCCCTTCTTTCCCTCGAAGGTCACGATGGAACGTAGATTAAAACAATACACCGAGTCCTCGTAGGCCACTCTCTTCTCGGCTACAGGAACAGGATGGGCCTGGCATGCGGCCAGGAGCAGGGGCAGGCCATACAAACACCGATATAAACTTCTTCTGCGCATTTCGATTTCTAAATTTAAGCATTTTTCCTTAAATTCGACATCTGAAACACCCTGGTTCCATGATTCAGTCTTCCGGATTTTTCGGCACGCCCCGTCCCCTGCCCGATTTGGACAACGGAGGATTGGAGTTGTTGCACGCTCCCGAAGACGGGCATTGCTGCCTGTACAAAGGTCACCGGAACGATCGTGTCGTAGTATACAAAGTCCTGAAAGCCGGATTCCGCGACGATCCCGTCCACCAGCGCATGCTGCGCCGCGAGTATGAGATCGGCGTTTCGCTTAAGCATCCTGGCATCTGCGAAGTTCTGGCCTGGACCCGGATCCCTGGATACGGAGACAGCATCGAAATGGAATGGGTCGACGGAGTCTCGCTCCGGAGTTATCTGGAAGCAGGACCACATCCTGACGGGGATCTCCGCAAGATTCTGGCCGGCCTGTGCGACGCCCTTTCTTACCTCCACCGCAAACAGGTGGTCCACAAAGACGTGAAGCCGGAGAACGTCCTGATCACCCGTCAGGGACAGTTCCCGAAACTCATCGACTTCGGTCTCTCCGACTCCGATTCCATACTCACAGGCAAAGATCCAGGCGGCACCTTGCAATATGCTGCTCCGGAAGTCCTTGAAGGTAGAGCAGCAGATGCCCGTAGCGACATCTATTCCCTGGGCCGGATCATGCAGGAAATGGGACCGGAGTTTTCGCGGGTTGCCCGCAAATGCACGGAATCCGACCCTTCGAAGCGTTATGCCGACGCCGAAGAAATCCGCCGGGACCTGATGGAATCTCCTAAACGACACAAGCATCTGCTCGGGCTCATCCTTGTTTTATTATTCCTGGCTGTGGCCATAACCGGGCTGTGGTTGTTCCTGCATCATCCTGACCCTGTCGAACAATTGTTCCACGACGCTTTCGAGCAGGTCCGAAACGCTGCTACGCCGTCTTGATCAGGACGATTCCTCCGTCCCGCCCGGCGATGTATGATTCTGTTTCCTGTCCGTCCCGAAGGATCCAGGGCAGGATCAGCGGGAAACCTTTTACGATGGACGCTGCCTCAAATACATCTCCCGGCCGCAGTTTCGAATGCTCGGAAGCAACTACGCGGAAACGGTTGTCGCCAAGATAGCTCAGCGATACCACCCGGTCCGGACGCCAGCCAATCTGCACCGTGTCCCCTTCCTGCAAGGTTGCCGCATCCAGCCGCGTGGCGTTGAAATATCCGGAAGAGGCCATTTTCGTTGTCTGCAAATCCTCCAGGAAAGCCCGGTAATCCCGGAAACCGGCATAACGTGCCAGTGCGTCAAGCGTGCTGCGGCGCGGCTCCACCCGCATGCCGACATAACCCCAGATCCGCTTCAAGGTCGATGGCGATACGCGGTCGTCCATCTCTTCGGAGAGATGGACAAAATCTGCCGTCGTGGCAAGGCGGCGTGCTGCTTTGCGCTCCACAGCATGCTTCAAGAAAGTCAATTCAAGCGCTGTTTCCAACTCTATTTGTATTTGATTTCAACACCCTCGTCCACTTCCAGGGACTCCAGTTTAACATTCTCCCAAAGCCAGACCGTCCTCAATTCAGGATTGTCCGGGACGTTGAGATGACGCAATTTCCGATTGGCGGACAAATCCAGTTCCACAAGATGCGTTCCGGTCATGCGCAGCGCGTACAACTGGGGGCACTTCGTAAAATCCACGGACTCCAGCGGAATGCCGTACCATTCGCAGATATACATTTCCGGACAGTGCGTAAGATCCAGATGCCGAAGGTTTTCTGCACCGATGAAATAGGTCTGGAAAAGCGCCGGGTTGTCCAGAATAATCTCCTCTAGATACGGATCGGAGCCTGCTGACAGGAATTGCAATTTCTTGTTGGCAGACACGTCAATCTGCGAAAGGGTATTGTCGCCCATCGACAGGGATTCCAAATTGACCAGATACTCCAAACCCCGATGAGAATCGAGCACAAGTCCGGACAGGACCAGTTCCCGGATGTCCTCAAGCTCGAGATCGGTCAGGACACCGTCTGAATCTTTATCGAAATGTCCCAGCAGATAACCCAAAAGAGCGGGATCAAAAGCCTCTGCGGGCAGCGGATGGGGGTCAGGCTCGGGTTCGGGTTCCGGCTTTGGTTCAGGGTCAGGTTCCGGAGCCTTCAAAGTCCGGAAAACGGAGGGGTCCGTCTCTGATGATTCCTTGCCGTTGGAATAAGAGATGCAATACCCATAATCCTTCTCCGCCTCCAAACCGTCCAGCGTACACGAATACCCTTCCCCAACCGCTTCCAGGGGGACCTGGACCCGCAGCCCGCTGCCTATTGTCCAATAGAAAACCGAGCAGGTGCTTAGGAACTCCGTCCCGGAAAACCACACGGAGACAATGGCGTCACAGTATGTCGGCTCGACCGAAAAAGAATCTACAACGGGCATCGGAAGGCTCTGCGTCAGGAAATGGGCTGTCTGCGAAACGATCTCGTCGCGCCCATTATCCAGATAGGCGGCGAAAAGATAATCCGTCTCCGGCTCCAGCCCGTCATACTCAACCGACAGCGTATGCCGATTGATGCCGGCCTCGATCCTGCGCCGATTTCCCCCATCCCGCCAGAGGTAAAAACCCGCCGTCCGGACATTCTCTGCGTGATCAAGTTCCGCGGTCAATTTCACAGAATGATAATCCGCCGTCCCGGACACGGAAACGATTTCCGGTAACAGAAGCTGCGGAGTGGGTGATTGAATACAGGCCATGGTACTAGCAACCAGCAAAGCCGGGAGAATCCACTTGAAACACGACCGGGCAGACTTCATATTATACAAAAATACGGAAAAGTAGCAACTATTCCAACCGCGGATTCATCAGAAAAGCAGCAATCGCTTCGGAGATCTTCTGTCCGGTCGTCAGTTCTATCCACAGCCATTGACCATTCGGATTGCATTCCAGGAAAACCACTTTACCATCCGGGCAGACTATCAAGTCGATGCAGCCGAAATTCAGTCCAAGTGCATGCACCAGCATCCGGCATTTTTCCTGCAAAGCCTCAGATAGCGTACAGGCCTCAAAGACAAGTCCTGATTCATAACCTTGCCTCCAATCCACCTTGCCTCGATCCTCCGGGAGGTCCTGCGACAGAATCTTCGCGGCAAAAACCTCCTTTCCGACAACAGTAACCCGAAGTTCGTATTCTTTCGGGATATACTCCTGGACGAAACTCACAGTCTGCGAAAAGGCCTCTTCCGGGATGGATTGGATATCCTCCGAACGAATCAACTGCGTATAGAAGACATAATCAACGCCGTTCTTCTCGTCCCAGATATCAAAACCGTCAATGCATTTCAAGCAGAGCATCTTGTGCCGGGATGCCAACTCGGCAACAGCAGATTTATCGTTGGTGAAAACCGTATCCGGCACAAAGAAGCCCACGTCCAATGCTGTTCTATATTGAAGCATTTTGGACGATGCAACCTTGTCACCGACAATGCTACCTACAGAGGGAATATGCTCTACGAAATGCCTGAGGTACTGTAAGAAAGCCAAAGTTTCACGCAGGTTGTGAGCATCAATCTCCGGCGTATTATGAAGCGGAAGGCTCTTGGGGACTTCCGGACGGCGATCCCAGACTGCCGTTATTTCCGAGCCCCTCAACAGGTGCCCCGTTTGTCTGTCTTCTATTTCGAAGTCACAAAACGGACCTTCCGACCACCACCGGAAGGCATAGTCTGTGAGCAAATCCTCTGTGTTGAGCCGGAAGAAAGGGACACCCCGATCCGCCAGGAGATCAATGACAGGATTGGGGTGTGCATCTTCCTTATTGGTAAAAATCAGAATCATCAAACATATTTTGTGTCGTCGATTTCATTCTTTTTATCGATCTTCACGTTCGTACCGCGTCCTGTTGCCGTATGGCTTGTTTTCAAACACTTTGTTCCCAAAGCCCTCAGATCAACCACGGCTTTCTGCGTCATCGGATCATAAAGAATTTTGTACTCAACAGAATCTGTCTCTATGGGCTCCGGAATCGTGCAGCCCATCAGCAGCGGCATCACTTGGCCGGCTGCGGTCTTTGTTTGATTGTACCTCATGATAATTATTTTTGTTACAAGATGTTATATTCTTTCATCTGTTCTAGTAACCGATCCACGGCATTACAAATGTATCGAAGGAATTCTCCGTTATCCCTAGAGATCGCAACGATATCATCAATGCTCCAGTGTAAATGCATATCGAGATAATGCCAACCATAGGGCCAGTTATCATTCCCACCTTGCAGTCCGGGCAAGAGTTCTTTCTTTCGATTGTCTTTCCTCCCGTCCGTGATGCCATAGTAAAAATAATTACGTCCCTGCCTCTCATACTCAAAAACAATTTTGAGTTCTGGCTGAACGATGAATTCAAATCGCCCCCACGTGCTTTTTGACCAGAACTTATCCGTAACATTGAATCCAAGATTTCTCTCCTCAGAGAACAGACGCAGAGGTTCAAACAAGTGTTTTTCTATGAGGGTGTTTTCCCATTCGGGATAGGCTTTGATAATCGCAGCCGTCCCTTCCGGGTCGCGGAGCATCGCCGCCACCAATTCTTCTCGGTTGTATTTGTCCATATCCTGACCTGTTAATTGATTGAGTAAGTTTCTGTATTGAATGAACGTTTCACGCAAAAAAGGTTTATCAAAAACTTCCCGAATACAACGATCAATCCAGCCACGGATTGTCGTTTGATAGGAGAGCGTGCTGTACTTCACCCCTTTACTGCTTTGCTCGCTGGGTTCCGTCCCGTTCAGCGTCAAATACAGCAGGACATATCCTTCCGGATAACGTTGCCCGGCAAAAGAAGCATATCTTCTCAACTGGGCATCCTGATCCCCTGCATAAATCTTGTTCTCGACTATGACGGCCTTTCCGGACTGATCGTCGATCAAGATGTCGAGACGTCCCTGCCCTGTAGAGAACTCGGTTTGAACCACGGCCTTTCCTGTCTGGAAATCCTCCGGAAAAGAGGTGGAACATGATTCGAAAAACAACCGGAGGAATAAATCCCCCTGTCCGTGGGAACCTTTCGGGTTCAGCCATTCCGCCAGAATAGCTGAGTGCATGTTTTCGTAATGGTCCACTTTACACACTTGGAACACATTGTATCGCTCCCCGCGTCTGAATGCCTCTGCGCGGAGCGCTTTCTCCCTTTCGGATAAGGCCGTTGCGCAATGCAGCAATTGGTCTATAGATTTCACCATTTGAATTATTTTAGATGATGAACAGCCACGACTCCAACAATATCAAGAATCAAGGCTGCGATGACGACAAAAGAAGTCAAAAAGCGGTTGATCGTATATTTCCAGGCATACGAAATACACCATGTCCAGATTTGCATAAAGCCAGGTCCTGGACATTCTGTACGGCTATTTATTGATCCGACCCAGAACGAGCTTTCCGATCCTGACCAGAGAATAGTAGAAACCCAAGGCTATGTATTGCGGGAAACTGACGCTTCCTCCACAATTGCAGAGGGCGGTCTGAGTATTCCCGGAACCATCTTCATATGCAAATAAATACAGGTTCGTATCACCGATTTTGGTCGTGACGAATCTGGTCGGGATGACAATATGCAATTCTTCCCGCAATACCATTGGATCATCCGAAAACTGTCTCTTATTCTGGAGATTCGCTTTATACGCATCTTCCAACCCGCTCCGCTTCAATTCTTCCTGAAGTTCTTCCGTCAAATCCAGTTCTTTCGTAAGACGATTCCGATTCCTGATAAGGATATTCCCCTTTGTCGCTTCGAGCACAGCATCGTAACAGACTTCTTCTGCGTAATTCGTCCAATCGCCTTTCTCAGAATTCGGAATATACCAACCAGTCATACTTTTGAACGGATATTTCCATGGGGTCCAATAGCGGATGTTGACATTATGATAGCATGTTTCCTGGACGCTCTTGACGATTGAGTAATCCGGCGCATAAATCGCTATTTTCCCTTCTCCCAGACATTTCGGACATTGGACACGCCCCCGCCCGCCGCATTCCGGGCAATTTCCGGTCCGGATCCGCTCTTCTCCGTTGGCATAGTTCCCATCCACATACTGTTCCTTGCCTGTACCGCCGCAACGCTCGCATTTGACCATCCCCGATCCATTGCATTCGTCACAACGGATATACGGGTCCTGGTCGCGGCGTTTGTGCTCTACGCTGAAAACACACTCCCGATTAGAAACGCGTTTTGGGGAAATCTCCGGGTAGTCCACGTTTAATGGCGAATTCTGGCATTCCGGAATCAGGACATCTTCCTCGATACGTGTCTGAACCTCCTCCGAGCGATGGCAGAAGGTATCGGAGAACAGGGAAAGCAAGGTATCTGCGGAGTCTCCCTCGACGGAACGGATCCGGGGAATTACCAACTTATACCACCTCTTTTCGTCCGTTCTAAATGACCAATCATCCTGTTTCAAATACTGGCCGACGGTTTTTTCCAGAATCGCCCGATCGCCCAAATCCTTCAGGCGACCTTTCAAGGTCGTTTTATAAAAGTAGTCCTTTTCCTGCGGGAAGAAGCCCAATATCCCTTTTGGTATCTGATCGTAACCGTATTTGATAAAACTGGACATAACTGGTTATTTATTAATTAGATAAATGACACAATAGTCTTTTCTCAAAGGATTCCGGATCATTCTTGAACGTCCTTTTGTCTTTATAGGCGCTCCAGTTGCCTTCCAAAGCACCGGTTTCTTCATTGAATGCCAGATCGAACACTTCCTTCCCGTCCTTCGACAGCAGATTCAGTTGCTTCCCGATCAGGTCACAGGTCCCGGTCAACGCAATCCTGTTCTCCTTCGGTTGTGAGGCATAGCGATAGGACCCCTCAAGGGTGTACTCATTGTACTCCTTCGCATCATATACCAAAGACATCTCAATCTTGAGCTGTTTTTTCCCGTCAAGCAGATAGCCATTTAAGAGGATGGTGGAAACGGCATTCGGATCAGTACATTCCTTCAGGAAGTTTTTCATGACTGATACCTGCGCCTCGCGTTGGGTCTGCCGCTTTTCTTTGGCACTGCTGACAAGCGGTTTGATGATGGCTACGAGCAAACAGACAATCAAGGCGACGACGACGGCGCCAACAAGGGCATATACGGCATCGCTGGTATTCTTTTGTGGTTCTCTCATCTTAGTTATTTTTACAAAAATATATGAACAGGACGGGATTCAAAGGTCCAAAAAAGGTCCATTGTCGGTTCCCATTTCATTCTTTTGATAGCTAGACAGAGAAAGAAGAACTAGTCATATGCGCTTTAGACGTTCTTGTCCATCGTGACAAGGTCCGTCTCAAGAAGACCATGCATCCATCGAAAAAGCTGCCCGTCAACATCTTGACGAGCAGCCTTCCATGTACGCTCCCGGAGAGGAGTTCCCTTAATCGACGGTGTGGCGGTGTGCCACGGCCACGGCCGCGTGGATGTTCGCGAGCGGCGCGGAGGAGACGGTGCAGTCGGCCCCCAGCATCACCTTGCCCTTCGGGCCCTCGTCGAAGATCTTCTGCGCCATCGCAGCCACCTCGGTGTCCGCCGCGGTGTTGATCTCCTTCTTGCGGTCGAAGCCACCCAGGACCGGACGCTTGAAGAGCTTGTAGCCGTCCTGCAGGGAGAACGGCGTCGTGCCGTCCAGGCTGTTGGGCGTGTTGACGATCTTGCCGGGATAGTCCGCGAAGCGGGACAGGTCGTCGAAGGGGCCTTCCCAGTCGCAGATGTGCAGGATGGTCAGCTTCGTGTCCTTGTTGCACTCGCCCATCACCTCCAGGTCGTAGGGCTTGATGTAGGTCTCGAAGAAGCCGCCGGGGATGTCATAGAACTTCTTCTCGCCGCCCTGCGTGGTGGTGTAGAACCCTTCGATCCCCGCAGCCTTGCACTCGCGGATCAGCCACAGGAGGGCCTTCTTGTACGAGTCGAACACGCTCTTGAGGGCCTCGGGCTGGTTGCGGGCCGCCTCGACGATGCGGCGCTCGCCCAGCGACTGGCGGGCCACCTGGAACGGGTTGTAGATGGTCGGCAGGACGTAGACATCCTTGCCGGCGATCTCGTACAGGCGGGTGATGATCTCCAGCGTGGGGCGGTAGAAGTCTTCCGGCATCCAGTCGGTGCGGCCGTCCTCCAGCTCCTGGATGCGCGGAGCGGACTGCTCGAACTGTACCTTGAGGATATCCTGGTTGGTCTCCAGGTAGAACTGCAGGTGGGCCTGCACGGCGGGCTCGCCGGTCTTGGGGCCGCTGAAATGGGCGAAGAAGGCCGCCGGCGCGTAGGACGGGTCGAGCGTCCCGGCGACGAAACGGTCCATCACCTCCTTCTTGTTGACGGGGATCGAGCCTTTGGAGGCGGTACAGGACGGCAGCAGGGCCGCACAAAGAGCCACTGCGAGGGCAATGGTTCTCAGTTTCATATTTGCTCTGGCTAGGTTGGACATGACAGGCTAAAGGGGCAGGTCATCCGCCGACAGGACACGGAGTCCGCAACGGGTGACGACCTCGCGCGCCAGCTCCTCCTGATTGGTCCGGAAGACGAGGATCCCCCGGCCGTCCAGCAGGAAGGCGTACATATAGGTGATGCCCACGCCGGCCTCGCTGAAATGCGACACCACGTCGGCCGCCCCGCCGGGCTGGTTGCTCATCTCGACGGCGAATACGTCGGAGATGGCCACGGCCACGCCGGCTTCCTTGAGCTCGCGGCAAGCCCGGTCGGGCTCGCGGCAGATGATCCGGAAGATACCGTACTCCGCCGTGTCGGCGATGGTGCAGGCGATGATCTGGATGTGGGCCTGCTTGATCAACTCCAGCACCTTCTGCAGGGTACCGGCCTGGTTCTCGAGAAAGATTGAAAGTTGTCTGATGGTCATATCGTTTCGGAAATTAGAGGTTATCAAAACAGTTTGCGCAGGTCGCGCACCCGCACGGCCTTCTTCTCGTCGCTGACGGGCAGGGTCCCCTTGGGCACGAGCCGGACCTTCGGCGTGACCAGGATCTCGTCCCGGAGCTGACGCGTGATGATGCGCTCGAGGCGCTGCAGCTTGTTGTAATCGTCGGTGAAGACGTTGTTGACCTCCACGTCGACGTTCATCACATCGCCCTCCCCCTCGCGGGTCTCGAGGGTGATGAGGTAGTCGGAGCCGATCTCCTCGAACTGCAGGAGGATCTTCTCGATCTGGATGGGGAAGATATTGACACCCTTGAGGATAATCATGTCGTCGGTGCGGCCCTGCAGGCGGTCCAACCGGACGTGGTGGCGCCCGCAGGGGCACTCGCCGGGCAGGATCCGGGTCAGGTCACGGGTGCGGTAGCGCAGCAGGGGCATCGCCTCGCGGCGCAGCGTCGTGAGCACCAGCTCGCCCAGCTGCCCGTCGGGCACGGGCTCGAGCGTGACCGGGTCGATGATCTCCACGATGTAGTAGTCCTCCCAGATATGGAGGCCGTTCTGCTCCTGGCACTCGAAAGCCACGCCCGGGCCCATCATCTCGGAGATGCCGTAGGAATTGTAGGCCTTGACGCCCAGGTTCTCCTCAATGCGGCGGCGCTGCTCCTCGCTGTGGGGCTCCGCGCCGATGCACAGCACGCGCAGCTTCGTGTCGCGGCGCGGGTCCACGCCCTGCTCCTTCATCACCTCGAAGATGCGGGAGGCGTAGCTGGGGATGGCGTGCAGCACGCTCGTGCCGAAGTCGCGGATGAACTTGATCTGCCGGAGCGTGTTGCCGGCCGCGGCCGGGACCGTCAGCATCCCGACGCGCTCGGCGCCGTACTGGAAGCCCAGCCCGGCGGTGAACATACCGTATCCGGCGGAATTCTGGAACACATCATCGGGACGCGATCCCACCATCCAAAGGCACCGGGCCACGGCATCCGCCCAGGCATCCAGGTCGGATTGCGTGTGCAGGACCACCGTCGGATTGCCCGTGGTGCCGGACGAGGAATGCAGCCGCACGCAGTCCCGCAGGGGGACGCAAGCCAGCCCGAAGGGATAGTTCTCGCGCAGGTCCTCCTTGGAGGTGAAGGGCAGCTTGCGGACATCCTCCACGGACTTGATGTCTTCGGGAGTCAGGCCCATCGCGGCGAATTTCTCACGGTAGAACGGTGCCTGCATACAGTGGCGGACCGTCTGTTGCAGGCGTTCGGACTGAAGGGCGCGCAGCCCCTCGGTGGAAAGGGTCTCCAGCTCGGGCTGGAAGTAGGGTGATGACGAATCGGGACGAATCATAATAGTTTACGTTTATCGATGACACGGACGCTCTTGCCCTGGCTGCGCTCGATGGTGCCGGGGGCCTTGATCTGCACTTTGGCATTGATGCTCAGCACGCTGCGGAGCTTGTCGGCAAAGCGCTTCTCCAGCTCGTCGATGGCGGCCGGAGTATCAAGGGTCGCGTTGAAATATTCGGGTCTCAGTTCGACCTGGACCATCAGGGTGTCGAGGTTGTTGATGCGGTCCACGACCAGCAGGTAGCGCGGAGCGAATTCTTCCATCGTGAGCACCACGCTCTCCACCTGGGACGGGAAGACGTTGATGCCGCGGATGATCAGCATATCGTCCGTGCGGCCGTGGATGGCGGACATCCGGACATTGGTGCGTCCGCAGGGGCACTCCCCCGGCAGCAGCGCGCAGAGGTCGCGCGTGCGGTAGCGCAGCACGGGCATCCCCTCCTTGGTGAGGGTCGTGAAGACGAGTTCGCCCGTCTGGCCGGCAGGCAGGGGCTCCAGCGTGACGGGATCGATGACCTCGGGGAAGAAATGGTCTTCGTTGATGTGCGAGCCGTTCTGCTCCTCGCATTCGTAGCTCACGCTCGGGCCCATGATCTCGCTCAGGCCGTAGAGGTTGTAGCCTTTCAGGCCCAGGCGGTCCTGGATCTCCGTGCGCATATTCTCGGTCCAGGGCTCCGCCCCGAACGCACCCACGCGCAGCTTGATCTGGTCACGGGTGATGCCCATTCGCTCCATCGTCTCGGCGAGGTACAGGGCATACGAGGGCGTGCAGGCGATGCCGGTGACACCCAGGTCGCGGATCAGCCGGGCGTGTTTCTCGGTGTTGCCGGTGGAGGCGGGCACCACGGAGGCGCCCACGGTCTCTACGCCGTTGTGTGCGCCCAGGCCGCCCGTGAACAGGCCGTAGCCGTAGGAAACGGAGAAGATGTCTTCGCGGCCCACGCCGTAGGCCGTCAGGCTGCGCGCCATGCACTCGCTCCAGATGCTGATGTCCTTGCGGGTGTAGCCCACGATGGTGGGGTTGCCGGTGGTGCCGGACGAAGCATGGATGCGGATGACCTCGCTCTGGGGAGCCGCCTGCAGACCGAAAGGATAGTTGTCCCGAAGGTCCTGCTTGGTCGTGAACGGGAGTTTGACGATGTCGTCGATGGTGCGGATGTCACTGGGCGACAGGTCCATCTCCTGCAACTTGTGGCGGTAGAAGGGAACATTGTGGTAGACGTACTCCACAATCTTGTGGAGCCGCTTGCCCTGCAGTTCACGCATCTGCTCGCGGCTCATACATTCCTTGTTGGGATTCCAAATCATATGCTACTACTAACTAACTGTATTTCTTTTATTTACACCCGAGCCCCAGGTCGAAGGCCTGCAAGTTGGCCTGCACGACGGCCTCTCCCTTGCGGGCGAAGACGCGCGCGATGGCATCGCGCAGCTGCTGCGGCTCCAGCAGGCCGATATAGGGCGCGGCCATCCCCAGCAGGACCATATTGGCGCTCTTGGGCAGGCCGGCGGTGCGGGCGGTCTCCTCGATGTCCTTGCGGGCCACGCGCGGGAGCGCATCCAGCTCGGCGAGCAACGCCGCCTCGTCGGGATAGTTCGGGATGTTGACGAACGGGTGGGAAGAAGTCACGACGACGCCCTCCGGGGCCAGGTACGGCAGGTAACGCAGGGCTTCCATCGGCTCCATCGAGATGATCAGGTCGGCGCCGCCCAGGGGGATCAGGTCGCTCCAGATCGGCTCCGTGCTCAGGCGGAGGTCGCTCTGCACGTCCCCGCCCCGCTGGCTCATACCGTGGACTTCGGCCTGCTTGAGCTGCAGGCCCGCCGCCGTGGCGGCTTCGCCGAGTACCGTGGCGATCGAGAGGATGCCCTGTCCGCCGACTCCGGCGAGTTTGATATCGATTTTCATTGTGCTTGCTTTTTCTGACGGAGTTTACGGCCCAGGGTCTGCATGCATTCACGCTGCGGGATGATGACGGACACCCCTTCGTAGGCGATCTCCTCGCGGAGGATGCGCGTGATCTCTTCCATATTCTTGGGGAGCGGCACCACGACGTGCAGGTGTTCCCGCTCCACGCCCAGGGCCAGGCAGATCGCCTCGAACTTGTGCGTGCCGGCGGAGTCCTGTCCGCCGGTCATCGCCGTGGTGAGGTTGTCGCTGATGATCACGGTGATGGCGGAATGGTCATTGACGGCGTCCAGCAGGCCCGTCATCCCGGAATGCGTGAAGGTGGAGTCGCCGATCACGGCGATGGCGGGCCGCAGGCCGGCGTCGGCCGCGCCCTTGGCCATCGTGATCGAGGCGCCCATATCCACGCACGAGTCGATGGCGCGGAACGGCGGCAGGGCACCGAGCGTGTAGCAGCCGATGTCCCCGAAGATGCGGGCGCCGGGGAACTCCGCCGCCACCTGGTTCAAGGCCGTGTAGACGTCGCGGTGTCCGCAGCCCTGGCAGAGCTGCGGCGGGCGCGGCGCCAGATGCTCGGCGCGGGCCGGGGCCT
>JAEEGL014910675.1_pt1 | contig 32064 bp, 21 predicted proteins | sample 9134231 | NCBI WGS metagenome assembly JAEEGL01 (sample SAMN16246548, study PRJNA631951) | gut metagenome | biome: gut microbiome; feature: rumen; material: fiber-attached | host: Bos | place: Iran: Karaj | collected 2018-10 | reverse complement strand
TCCCGCGAATGGCAGCGGAGCCAGAACCGTTTTGTTGTCATCGACGAGATGTCTCGTGCCGGCTTCTTTGACGCTTTGCCCGACGATGCCCTGCTTTATACCGAGGCCTTGCATACCACATCGCGCACAGCCAATGCTATCTGCGAAGGCACGGACGACATCGAAGATCTGATTGACCTTCGTGCCGGTCGCAAGTTCCACTATGCGAACGACTCAGCTATGCTGGAGCAGAAACGGACGGAATACCCTTCGGCGCCCTGTTACCTGTTTGGAGCACGCGAGGTGCAGAAAGCCAACGGATTGCTCGTCACAGTTGCCGACAGCAGTGGTGCCGACTGTTTCTATCTGTCGCCCGTCAAAAGCTTCAACCTGTTCTACAAGGATGGAAACCTGTGGCGACAAGAGGCGGTGGTGTCCAACAACAGGCACCGCAAGGTTATTCATATACGTGTCGAAGGCGAAGCGGTAGACCCCGAGTCCTTTTATGTGAGTGATATGATTGATTAACAACTGAAACAATGGTAAAGAAAAACGCACTTTATATTGCTTTAATGGCAATTTTGATGGTTGGGTGCAACCATTCAGACAACGGCATAATGTACAACGATTCACTGCCGCCAGTCACCGAAGGCTATGTAGGCCTGCAGGACGGGCACTTTGTCCTCGACGGAGAAGAATGGTTCCCGATTATGCTAAACTACAAGGCGTTCATACGTCAGGTGGGCGACTCGCTCGAGGTTGTGCCTGCCGACTACTATCACGGTCGTTACATTGAGGAACATTTCGACACTATTGCCTCGTGGGGATTCAACGCCATACGCATCTGTCTCGACGTGTTGGACAGCGAGATGGACAGCAGCGCTATGTTCCGTGCCACACGTCGCGTCATCCAGAAGGCCGACAGCGCCGGCCTCAAAGTGATGTTGCTCATCAAGACACCCTTCGACCCCTATTGGCAGAGCTACACCAAAGGACTTCTGCGCCATCTGGCCAACCTACCGGCACTATGGGCCTACGACTTTTTCAACGAGCCCCTCTACTTCGACCCGGAACCCGAACGCGACAAGATGGATGCCGCACGCCTGGTGTCTCAGTGGCGCCACTGGGTGCGTCAGTATGCGCCACATCAGCTCTTCACTGTCGCCACTGCCGAGCCTATCGAGGTCTTCGAATGGGACCCCGCCCTGCTGCCGGTCGACTTCGTCGAGATGCACACCTACCACCCATTGAGGGTCTTCTCAGAGATGTGGTGGTACAGCCGCTACTGCGGCAAACCGTGGATGGTGGGAGAGACGAGCCTACCGGTCGACAACGACTCGGTGCCGTACGAGTGGCAGGAACAGTTTATGTGGGACACATACCGCTTCGCAAAAGTCCACGGTGCCATAGGGTATGGCTGGTGGGAGTTTCAGGACAACCCGCAGGGTGTCAATTTCGAGGCGCAGTACACAGGTCTGAGCGACCGCAACGGCAAACGGAAACCTGCTGTAGACCTGGTGTGGTATCTCGGCAAGATATGCCTGGGTGTTGGTGTGGACAGCGACATCGTTCCGCCGGTCAACTACTACAATATGCTTGCATACAGCAATATCCGACTAACTGGCAAAGTAGTGGACGAAAGCAACGGGAGGCCAGTCGAGGGAGCTGTGGTGCGGGGATGGAACGAAGACTGGTCAGTGGGGATGAACACATATACCGACAGCAACGGCCGTTTCACACTCTACAGCAACGACTACAACGTCCATTTCGAGGTCTCGGCTCCGCTAATGAGCAGGCAGAAATTTGACCGCCGCAATATAAGGTATTCAAATCCGCAGGGCATCGACACCAAGAACCTGCCCGACCGCCAACGCGAATACCAGCAGATAGACTATAAACCATATCTAAACACCAGCATCCCTGAAATCCCTTTCAATACTTATTACGACTCAACACATTTCAACCGCTACAGTCTTGAAGGCGATCTGGGAACAATCAAGTTGAAGACTTTGTAGTATGGATAACTTTTCTTGCTCCATCGACTGCAAGTAGAATGAAAAATGGGACGAAACAGAAAAGGTAGCGGGCTCGCGCCTCGCATAGCGTGTGGAACAATATCAGCATAATGACTGCCCAAACAACAATTTCTATTACCCGTCTCCCGTTTTCATCTATTTGTTCTCTGTATCCCAATTTCCTTTTTCTTGGCAATGCAGCCAGCATCGAAAAGACAAGCACACCAAACCACATCGAAGTAGCTGCAACACTCCAGGCATCGTTCCATTGGCCTTTGTATGCCCGGTTATAATAGACGCCACGCGTCAATTTGGAAAGCCAGCCAGAACGTTCAGGAATGTATTTATAAAAGGAGCCTTCGCGACCCCAGTAGAACGTCCCATCGCTGAAATTCAGCAGATTCTTGCGACCCCAAAGCGTCAATGTGCCTTTCATTTCAAGATCTTTATAGCGTCGCACGGTTTCCTCCAGTTCGGCTCGTTTGCGTTCCTTCTTTTTAGGGTAACTGCGCGAAAAATCCACATCTTGAGCGCTATAAATGCCTATCGACTGATAATTGGCGCCTAGCATCAGGTAATGCGGCGCACCCAATCCTTTAGAGGTATGCAGGTGAAGTCCGCAACCTGCCACTGCAAGGTGCGCTGTCAAAACGCCAACAACTATGCCACACAAGACAAGTCCTACTGGGCATAGAAGCGTTTTAATGCTTTCACGTTTCCGCAGCATTTCCAACAGATGCACAAGTACGATGGCAAAGCCGACAAAGAGTATCTGGGGCTTGATGTAATAGCCCAGGGCACTGACAAAAGCGACAGCAAATATTCTGACCCACAGCTTTTTGAACGAAGCTACTGTCACCATCCAGAGAATGATGACCGACAACATAAGACCCCAGATGTCAGAATAGGGTACCGACCACCAAGGCGACAGCCAAACAAGCAGTGTGTAAAGAATATAAACCAAAATGGCACAGTCTTTTCGGCGCCAGATGTGCATAGCAGTCTGGAACAGCATCAGCGACGTCAGCCCTGCGCCAACACTTTGCAGTGCAATCAGTGGGAACAGAGTGGTTTTCATTCCCCACAGCGGTCCTGTGACGAAAAATACCAAGGCATACACCCTACTGAGCAAAAGATTGTTTGGATTCCAACTGAAATATTCTTTGAAATCGTCTATGGGCCGCCCTTCGGCCATTGCCTGTGCCAGTCCCGTCACCTGCTGCACATCCCAGTCCGTGTGGACATAGTAGCTGTAAACCATCAGCGTCTGGACAAGGGTCATTGCAGCAGTAACCATCCAAAGCCGTCCCGTGTGCACCGTTTCAGTACGGCAGCATTTCATAGCCATCAACGATACCAGCCCGACGAAGACAATGCCGACAAGCATCATCGGAATATGCAAACGGCCTTCGAGGGGGATACACCACTTCCAATCAGCTCCGTCGGGGAAATGACAGAAAGCCACAATGACTATGACCGTAACCATCAGCACCAGCCAGAAAACCGATGCCAGACTTATTTTTCTACCCACAGTTGGTGTTGACATATCATTTTTTATATATAACGTCGCACAGATAAATAAAGTATTTTTTTAGAATAATAAAACCACCCACCACACGTTAAAATGCAAAAACACTAACACTATGACCATAATGTACATCCACGGCTACGGTTCAGACGGCAACGCTATGAAAGGGCAGCTGCTTCGCAAGATGCTGCCGCAGCACCGTGTTGTGTCGCCCACCTTCGACTACAACCACGAAACACCCTGGACAATTCAGAAACAGATATCCGACACAGTTGAAAAAGAAGATGTCCGAATGATTGTCGGCAGCAGTTTTGGTGGCTACCATACTCTGTGTGCCACGGCTTTCTTCCACGGTACGGTGTGGGTCGTCAACCCCGTCCACGACATCGAGACCACCATAAGGCGCATCTTCATCAATTCACAGTCACCGCTTTCTTCGCATTTCGACGTCGACTTTCTTGATATCTATAAAGATTTCAATGCCAGGATTTTCAACAGCCAGATACAACTCAACCAGAGCGGTCGCTGGCCTGACGACACACCCATCAATTTCGCCCTCAGCACCGACGACGAACTGCTCGGCGACCACCGGCCCCTACTCGACCTCTTCCCCCGCCACGACCGTGTCGTCTGGAAAGACAACTGCGGTCACCGTTTCCTGCGCTTCGAAGAACTCAATCTTATATAAATCCACAACGGCGCATCAAAGCATCGGGGTCTGGGTCACGATGCATAAAACCACGGAAAAGGTCAGCGGGGTGGCTGCTGCCGCCACGTGAAAGTATCCTGTCGCGAAATTCTTTTGCAGTTCCAGAGTTAAAAATACCTTCAGCCTTAAATTTCGAGAAGATATCCGCATCGAGCACTTCTGCCCATTTATATCCGTAATAACCGGCAGCATAGCCACCTGCAAAAATATGCGTAAACGCCGTGCTGGTGCAGCAACCTTCAATTGGCGGCAATAATTCAGTCATTGCGCTATGCTCGAAATCCTCGACACGGACATTCCCATCCATAGGCTCGACAAGCGTATGGAAAGCCATATCAACGGCACCAAAATTGAGCTGACGCAGGCATAGCCAACCCGCTTGGAAATTCTTGCTTCGGCGTATCTTGTCGATATACTCTTCCGGCATCGGTGCACCCGTCAGGTAATGGCGTGCAAAAGTGTTGAGAAAGTCCGTCTCGTAGCACCAATTCTCCATCACCTGTGAAGGCATCTCAACAAAGTCGCGCAGCACGCTGGTACCGCTCAACGATGGGTAGTGAATATCGCTCAACATTCCGTGAATGGCGTGCCCCATTTCGTGCATAAACGTCTCCAATTCGTTAAAACTAAGCAGTGCGGGTTTATCGGCAGTTGGTTTTGAGAAATTGCAAACCACTTGTACCAGCGGTCGAACCTCGTTGTCGCCAATGTTCGACTGATCGCGGAACTCGGTCATCCAAGCACCGCTGCGTTTTGATTCGCGAGGGAACATATCAAGATACAGCACAGCCATAAACCGATCACCGTCATAGACTTCATACACCTTGACATCCCCATCGTAGAGCTCAATCGCGCTGTTTTCGACAAAGGTTAGACCATATAGACGGTGATAAAGGTCAAAAATGCCCTGACGGACACTGTCAAGCGGCAGATAAGGTCGCAACAGTTCGGAGTCGAAATCGTATCGCTCCCGTTTCAGTTTCTCGCTGTAGTATGCAAAGTCCCAACTCTGCAGCTCGAAGTCAGCAGCGCATTCTTTGGCGAAGCAGCGCACCTCGTCGAGGTCGCGCCTTGCAAAGTCAATGCAGGCCTGGCGCAGCCTGTCTAGAAATGCGGTGACATTCTTGGTTTCTCGGGCCATTGTGCGACTCAACTTGTATTCAGCAAAATGACGGTATCCCAGCAAGCGTACCTTTTCAAGGCGCAAATTGGCAATACGGCGAGCTGTGGCATTGTTGTCATTGTCATTGCCGCGGTTGCCTCGGCTATTGTAGGCGCGCCACATCTGCTCGCGCAGCTTACGGTTGTCGGCATAGGCAAGGAACGGTCTGTACGACGGTGCCTGCAGGGTGAACACCCACCCCTGCAAATCTCGGTTTTCGGCCTCCTGACGCGCTGTGGAGACAACAGTATCCGGCAATCCGGCAAGGTCGGCAGGATCAGTTATATGGAGTACAAAATCGTTTGTGTCGGCCAGCGAGTTGCGGCCGAACTGTTCAGTGAGTGTTGACAATTCTTCGGCAATTTCAGCAAAGCGACGCTTACTGTCGGCATCAAGATTGACACCGTTGCCGACGAAACGCTGGTAGTACTTCTCTGTCAACTGGCATTGTTCATCGGTCAAGCCTGCATCTTCCCTGCCCTCGTATATCTTTGAGACACGTCCGAACAGACGCTCATCCATCCATACACGATTCTCGAAACGCGTAATCACAGGCATCAAGTCCATCACCGTCTGCTGCATTTCGGGTGTCGTGGAACACTCATTCAAGTTGAGCAGCAGAGCCACGGCGCGATCCAGTATTTCAGACGCCGTTTCCATAGGAACAATAGTGTTTGCGAATGTTGGTGCCTCGCACTGTTCCGCAATACGTTCAATATTCTCTTCCGCCTTGACGATGGCTTCGCGAATGGCCGGCGAATAATGCTCGACTCGTATTGTGCCGAACGGCGGAGTTTGGCGAGGTGTGTTCCATTCTGCATTGAGGGGGTTGATGCTCATAACTAATCTGTTTTTGAATTATTCTTTTGCGTTTCACAATATTTCAGGCCTTTTTGCGTTTCAGCCTATGCAAATAACGCAATTGTATAATAATATTGTGCACTAAAAACAATCTGTTATGAAAAAGATTTTCTTGACAACGCTGGCACTACTGCCACTGTTTTTCACCGCCTGCAACAGCGAGGATCCCGAAAAAACGGCTGCCATACAACGCGCCGACTCGCTCCAGACTATCATTGACGCCAAAGATGGCGAAATCGATGCACTGTTTGAAGTGCTCAACGAGATTGAGACAAACCTGTCCGAAATCTCGTCACGCTACAGCACCGTCAACACCTTGAAACAAGGCAATCCCGAGATGAACAGCCGCGTGAAAGGCCAAATCACCGACCAACTGGCCATTATTGACAATATGCTGTCGCAGAACAAGCAAAAGATTGCCACCCTCAATGCCAAAATCGCCAGTCTGGGACAGGAGAACAGCAAGCTGCAGGAGTTCGTCGAAAACCTGAACCTGCGCATTGCCGACCAAGAGACGCAAATCAGCGAGCTTATGAACGAACTAACCATAAGCAAAGCCACCATCAAGAAACTGTCGGACAACGTCACCGACCTCACCAAAGCCAACCAGGAGAAGGATGACTACATAGCCTACCAGACCAACGAAGCCAACAAAGCATACTACATCGTAGGCTCGTTCAAAGAACTGAAAGAAATGGGCATCGTCAACAAAAGCGGTGGTTTCATCGGTATAGGCAAAAAACAGAACACTTCGGAAAATATGGACGTAAGCAAGTTCCAGACCATTGACCGCACCAAGGTGACCACCATCGCCATCAACCAGCGCAAGGCGCAGGTCATATCGAAACACCCGGAAGGCTCATACGAACTCATCTATGACGAGAACGATTCCAAGAGCGTAGCCTACCTTACCATCAAGGATGTCAACGCCTTCTGGCGCTTCACCGACTACCTTGTCGTCTCCTCCAAGTGAGACCAACATAATTCCGAAAATAGAGAACGGAGATGTGAACGTTTGTTTCGCATCTCCGTTGTTTTTTAATCCATACAAGACAGAACCGAGATTGCGCTGTGCGTTTTGCGCTATATGCAGACACTTTTTTAGTCCCGCGCCGCATCTGCCCCACCATTTCAACGTTTGTTTAACGTTAGTTCAACGTTATTTCTTCGATTGTGCATCGAAGAAATAACGAAGAAGTAACGATGATGTAACGAAGAAGTAACGGCGAAATGGCGGAGCGGATGGCTCGCAAAACGGCTTGTGATTCGCTGGTTCAGGTTGTCACTTTTGCGTCTTGCGGCTGGGAAAAGTTGGCGGGGTGATGCGTTTCAGGTGCTTTGTGCCGGCTGGTTTGCCTCAATCCACTATGCGGATTGTCGCCGACGTTGTGTTGGCTCTGAATTCGGGTGCATAGACGCTGCGCAGGCTCCCGATGCCGCCGGCAAAGGTGCCGGCATTGCGCACCCATAGGTCGTACTCCACATAGTAGTGCCCCTCCGCCAGGTGGTCGATATAGCAGTTCAGCGCATCGTCGCGGACATCGGTGTAATAGTGGAATCCTTTGGTGCCTCCGTCACCGTGGCACCAGCGCCAGCCGCTGGCGGTGCTCACGGGCTCGAAGGCAGCGGCACGCTGGTCGGCCAGCACCATATTGTCGAGGTCGCGCTGGCAATGGATGTCGATATGCACGCGAACGCGGTCGCCGATGCGAAGCGCCATCCCAGGTTGCAGCAGGTGCTGGCTGCCATCGGGGGCGACGATGCTGATGGTCTTGCGCAGGCTGATGCCGCTGCCGTTGGCAGGGATGCTGTCGATCGGCAGCTCGCTGCTGCAGAACACGGCTCCCCAAGCTGGGTAGGGGGTCGGGTTTTCCAGTTTTACATTGAGGGTTAATTCGTTAATTTTGGAATTTGTCAATGTGTTAATTTGGGAATTCGTTAGTGTGTCGATGGCGATTGTTGCCTTGCCCTGACGGACGCTGCCGGTGGGCTGGCGCAGCAGGGCGGAGAGGGCGTAGGCTGTGGCCATATCGCTCTTCCACGTGGTGCCCTGTTTGGCGGAGAGTATCCATTGCTGTATGCGGTTCGCCGATTCCCAGTCGTGCAGCACATCGGCAAAGACATCGACAAGCAGCGACGCCGTCTCCACAGGACGCTGGTACCAGCCGTAGCCGCTCGTGTTCTTCACCCAATACATACCTTGCTGCGGGTCGACGTGTGCCGATTCTTTCAGTCGGTGTGCCACCTTTTTGGCACTGGCCGTATCTCCCCAATGCTGCATCAGCAGCGCCAGCTGCCCCTGGCACATAAGCGGAATGTCGTCGTCAATTGTCGTTAGGCACTGGCGGTAGTAGTGGTCGTATGCCTCGCGGGTTGCGCTGTCGCATTTCGACAACGGCTCGCTGCCGAAGTAAAGACTTCGGGCATAGAGGATTGAGATTGTGTTATTACGAAAATGCGAGAATGTGTTAATGCGTGAATTCGTTGCTGTTTGAATCTGGTCGCTGTACTGTTTGACGATGGCCTTGTCAAGTGCCGACAGGGCTTTTTTCAGTTGGCGTTTGTAGTAGCCATCCAATTGCAGTGTGTAGGGAACTATGCGTTCCAGTATTGAGGCTGTGATGTTGAGGTTGGTCTTTTTGCCGCCGGGCATCCAGCTCCATCCCTGCTCTGAGGTCTGCGACTCGAGCAGCTTTTGCAGGTCGCCGCGGGCGCGGCTGCTGATGCGTTTGCGCTCTTTGTCCGTAAGTTGGCCCAGCGTTGCCTTAAGGTTGTTGACGTAGATGCTGTTGGCCAAATAGAGGTTGCCGGGCATACGGTGCCGTTCGAAGTGGGGTAGGGCCTCTATGACGTATTGTATCGGGCTGGCATTGAATGCTATGTCGACCGAATCGGCTCCGCCTATGGGTATGCTGAACGATGCCGTTGCATTTTGCGATGAATCCTTGCATCCTGCAACATAGAGCGGATGGCTGACGACAATGCGCTCGCGCCGCGGCAGTACGGGCAGCACACCTTGTTCGCCGTCGCTGAGGTGGCCACCGGTGTGGCGCACCGTGCGGGCGTAGATTTTGTATTCGGCCGTGTGCCACTCGTCGTCGACTGGCACCCGCCATTTTGCGATGGCGCTGCTGTGGCCTTCGACTGTGATGGCGGAAAGCGGTGCTACGCTGGCCTTCGCAGCGGGGTCGCCTATTTCGAGGGTCACTTCCACTTGGATTGCACTGTCGGTCAGGTTCGAGACTTTGGCGCGGATTTCGGTGGTGTCGCCTTGGCGCAGGAATCGTGGCAGCAACGGCTGCACCATCAGCTCTTTCTGGGTCCAGAGTGTGCGGTCTATGTTGCCTGTTTGGAACCGTTCGGTCCAGGCCGTGCCGCACAGATGCCACTGGGCGAGAGCGTCGGGCATAGTGAACGTCAGATGGATGCTGCCCTCTTTGTCGCTGCGCAGGTCGGGCTTGAAAAAGGCAAGTGTCGACAGATTCTTCCTCAACGCCATCGGCCGTTCGCCTGTGCTGCCGTCGAACTGCAGGAGCGGTTGTATTTCGGCGATGGCTTCCTTGGGCACATTCACGCCGGTGCGTTTGCGCACGTTGCCTTGCTGTGAGACCATCCCCTCTTCGCCGCGGGCATAGCCAACGCCGGCCACAGCGGCTACTATCTCGTCACTGCTGCCTGGCATACGGGCTATGTCGCTCGCCTCTAACCGCCTTCCGTGTTCGGGTGCGCTGACGTCCAAGACAGGAATCTTGCTGGTTTTGATTTGGACTGTCTTGAGTGTTGCTCCCGATCGCGTCAGTGCTATGTGCAGGCGCAGCCTTTCGTCGCGCCTGATGGTTATGCGCTGTCTTTGTGTGTTGTATCCCATATAGGAAACCTCCAGGTCGTAACTGCCTTCGGGAACGTTTATTATGCTGAAATTCCCATCGAAGTCGGTACGCGCGCCGGTCACTATTTCACCTTTTTTCCTCAACACAATATTGGCGCTGAGAAGCGGCTCGCCGTCACGGCTGTCGACGACGGTGCCGTTGAGTCTTCCAGGATTGAAACCGAGTCTCATCTGGTGGCAATAGAATCGTGAAACTGGCAGCATAGGGCCGAATTCGGGTCTGGAATTGTTGGCGGAGGCCTTGAAGCTGACGAGTGGGCTGTTGAAATTTATTTTGTTCATTCTGGAGCCCGTCAACGTGGCCCGTGTGCCTGCGTAGTTGATGCCCCACGGCCAGAAGAGGTAGCTGTCGCGGGCAAGTTCGTCCAGCGACTTGTCGAACATCGTGAGGCACAGGTTGGCCTCTACGCCTTTGGCTGTTTTCCCGTGGCTGGTGTCGGCATTGCTGATTTGCAGATGCCACTGCTCTTTCTCTCCAGGATGAAGGTGGTCGCGAAATGTCTCGATGCCGACGTTCAGCCAGCGGTCGGGCCGTGCAACGATGTAGCGGTAGTGATGGTTGAAGACTCTGCCGTTGCGCATCGCCGTAAGTGTCACCGTGATGCCGTTCTCCATCTCGCCGATGACGGGGATGACCAGCGTGGATGTGTGGCTGCTGTCAAGAACCATCATCCCCCTCCTGTAGACTTTGGCGACGCTGCTGACGCTGTAGTAGAGAGGCTGGTTGCCGAATGGGCTGCCAAGCTCTAAGCGGATGGTGTCACCTATCTTTACGCCAACGGCCTCATATTCATATCGTCTCTTCGGCGTCGAGCGAACCCAGACGATGTCGTCGCCGGTTACGCGTCCGCCGGGGGCCACGTAGTTCACCAGCGTGTCGTATTGCCTGCCGTCGGGGGCTGTGAAACATAGCCGGTAGAGGCTCGAGGGCAGTCCTGCAATGTCGATTTGCCGCTCTTCGGTCGTCTGGTCGCAGCGTGTGGCCACTGTCGGCCAGCGGCGTTTGTCGGCCTCTTCGGCTGTGTATGCTAGATGCGGGAATGTCCGGCGGAATTCCTCGCGTGTGCCCACCCACTTCGCGTCGGGATATTCCTGCATTATCGGGTCGAGCATCCGCAGCGTGTCGGGTTGGCGCAGTTGGTACAGCTGCACTCGCACGGCTCCTTTCAGGGGCTGGTGGTCGAAGTTGTTGTAGGCGAAAGCGAGGTGACTCAGGTCGTCGCTGCCGAGGCTGCAGTAGCCGTCGGCATCGCTGACGTGGAACGCGAACTGCTGCTCCCTCTGCTCGCCGTCGGCGTCCAGCACGAGCACGTATGCTGTGTATATATAGTCTTCGTTTTTGTCTGCCTTAGTCCTCTCGGGCGTGAAAGTGAATTGGAACAGTCCGTTGCTGTCCACCTCGAGGCTGTCGCAGAACGGGTATTCGTCGGCTACCGAGTAGGCCTGGAAGGGGTTCCGCATCTTCTCGCGCGACACTTCCCATTTCACCCGCGCTCCGGTCATAGGTGCGCCGCTGTAGCTTATCGCTGTGCCATATATGGTTATGGGCTTACCAAAGCGTCGGACGGTATTTGCTGTGCTGTCGGCATCTGCTGCGGTGTTGGAAAGTGTCACCGCAAAACGGGGCGGTTTGTAGGCGCTCACCGTAATCGTGCGGCTGTCTGTGTATGAGTCCAGAGCCTCACTTCCGCGGCTGGGTTCATACAGCGATAGTGTATATTCTCCATTGTGGCCATCCGTGGGGATCACAAACTCGCCCCAGCAGCGGCCGTACTGGTCGGTGGTCAGCATAATGGTGTCCTCGGTGTCGGTGTAGTCCTGTTCCAGACAGGCCACCAGTTTCAGTTTTGCCTTGGGCTTTAATGTTTCGCGCCTCGTGTCGCCAGTCCTTTTTTTGCTGTAGGCTATGCAGGCGAAGCGCACCGTGTCGCCCAAACGGTAGATGGGGCGGTCGGTCATTATGATGTCCAGAAGTTTCGATTTTCTTCTCGATTCGTTGTGGATTAGCATCCTGAATCCGTATCTGTCTGGATATTCATATTCATAGCCGTCAATGTCGGCTGAGATGGAATGGGGATTTTTTAATAAATAGCGTGCCTTTGAGGTGGGAAAACTGAAATAGCCTTCGCTGTCGGTGCGGTAACGGCGTTTGTAGTCGCGTGAACCAAAAAGGCCCTCGAGGTGCAGCGTCACGCGACGGTTGGGCAGCGGCTGTCCGGTCACTCGGTCTATCAGGTATCCTGACGAGTTTGCCATCTGTGTATGCCTTTTGCCCGAAGGCTGGTCGCTGTAGGTTATAAATGCCGCGTCGGCCGATTGCAGTTCGTTGTGGCTGTAGCTGCTGTCCGACAGCGCCACCAGATAGTAGTCGCCTTGAGGCACGGGAGGCAGAGCCATCAGGTGGCGGTGCATAAGGCGGTCAGACGACCCGGGCAATGCCTGACGCCATTCCGCTATGGCGGGAATCACGCGCAGGGTGTCGGTCTTTCTGTTGCGTATCAGGCTGTCGGGAACGCTCTCTTTGGGTACTATTCTGAAAGTCAGCGTGTCTACGTTGCGTGCTTCAACACAGGCCAACCGGCTGCGGCGCGACGACTCGACGGTGTTGTAGCTGACCTTGATTTCGGCCCTGCAGATGTCGTCACGCAGCTTACGGCATTCGTCGGCGCCCCACGTGTCGGGATACAGCCGCTCTGTTTCCAGGCACAGCTGCTCGGACTCCACCCGCCTTTCTGCCTTATAAAGACAAATTGCGCGGCAAAGCTTCAACCAGGCTTTCATCTCGTCGCTCTTCAGCAGCGGCCAATAATGGTGTTCCAGATTTTCGACAGATTCTGTCAGCGACGAGTCGAAGTCGAACGTCTCAAGACGCCGCAGGTCGAGCCACAGCTGCTGGTCGGCAGCCGATTCGGCAAACGCGCTGGCCACAAGCCGGTGTATCGAAAAGGGGTAGGGCAGGCCATCTGAGGTGTTTTTCAGAAATAGCGTAAGGGGTTGCTGTATTGCTGCCCGTTGCGATTCGTTCAGCAAGTCGCTGTTTGCATAGTATCGTTCCGTTCCTATCAGCATTTGCACCATCATACCCATCAGGCTTGTATCCATCGGTTGTATCTGGTCTTCTCCGCTGCTCAGCCAGCGGTAGCCCTTGGCGCTCGTCGTCCGCAGCAGGTCGGCTTTGGCCATTATGCTGTCGACGCAGGCCGTCAGGCTGTCCACCATCCTTTGCGTGTGCCACTGCGGCCATCCTAACGCCTTGTCGTCCGATGGCTTGTTGTATGCCAGAGCGTATCCCCTTGCGGCATAGAGCCATTTGTAGGTCTGGAACAGGAATACGTATGCCACTGCCTGTTCCACACCTTCCAGCCGATGCGCCAGGCTGCTGTAGCGCATCAGGGCCGAATCCTCAGGTGTTTTGCTGTAGGCGTAGTCGATGGCGGTAAGGTAGAATGCAGCCTTCAGCTGCGCCGCACCGTCCGACTGCTGTGACTGCCGCCATTGCTCCTGCGCCAGCTTGTATGCACTGGCGTACTCCATCTTTCCTATCAGGGTGTCTATCCGGCTGTGTCCAAAGTCTTCCTGGCTATAGGCGGAAAGTGTTGCCACCAACAGCGAGATGACAAAAACTGTAATATTTCTGAATTTCATAGTTCGAACGTTTGGGTTTCGTTCCAGCTATAACGAGCCAAACGGGTTTATATTGTGAGAAACAGGACTTTCACTTTCTTTTTTTTCGCAGGCGAGGCACCTGCGTACCAGCTTTCCGTTTATCTTCCGAAGCCTACGGCGCGGCGGACGAGGTCGTATTTGCGGTTGGCAATCTCGTTGGCGCGGTCGCGGCCGCGGTTCAGCACCTCGTCGACGTAGTCACTCTGCGACAGGCGCTCATATTCAGCCTGTACGGGACGCAAGGTTTCGTATATCACCTCCAAAACCTCTTTCTTGAAGTCGCCATAGCGTTCCATACCCGTAAAGTGGTCGATAGCCTCCTGCAGCGGTGTGCCGCTCAAAGCGGAATAGAGGGTGATAAGATTCGATATGCCGGGTTTCTTTTCTTCGTCGAAGGCCACATAGCCGTCATTGTCGGTGACTGCACGGTTGACCTTTTTCTTTATGGTCGACTCGCTGTCAAGCAGAAATATAATGCCCGAAGTGTCCTCAGCCGACTTGCTCATCTTCTTCGTAGGATCCTGCAGGTCCTTGATTTTTGCACCGACTTTTGGAATGATAGGCTCGGGAACAACGAAAAGGTCGCCGTACTTGTGGTTCATTCGCTCGGCAATGTCGCGAGCCAGTTCGACGTGCTGCTTCTGGTCGGCACCAACAGGCACTACATTGCTGTCATACAGAATTATGTCGGCAGCCATCAGCACGGGATAAGTAAACAAGCCACAGCCTACGTTGGTCTGCTTTTCACTTTTGGCCTTGAACTGCGTCATACGGCTCAGCTCGCCCATATAGGTATGGCATTCCAGAATCCAGGCCAGTTGGTTTACTGCCGGCACCTCGCTCTGGATATAGAACGTGCAGTTGACAGGATCAAGACCGCAAGCCAGATAGAGATTTGCGAAGCGGCGTATGCGCTCCTGTATCAGGCGCGGATCGCCCTGCGGAACGGTGATGGTGTGCATATCGGGAACAAACAGAAAGGAGTCGTATTCTTTCTGATATTCCAGAAATTGACGTATACCGCCGCAATAATTGCCTATAGTCAGTTCGCCGCTTGGCTGCAAGCCTGACAATAATCTTTTCTTCTTGGTTTCCATCATCTATGACTGTCTTCGATGTTTTGTATACAAGAAAAGCACTTCAACTATGTGTTGGAAGTGCTTCCCAGGGTGGGAGGTGGGGCTCGAACCCACGACCTCCAGATCCACAATCTGGCGCTCTAACCAGCTGAACTACGCCCACCATCTTATCTTCGAAAAGATTTGCAAAAGTACTACTTTTTTGCAAACCTGCAAAATTTATTTTGAATATTTTATCAAACAAACTGATAATCAAATATATTATTACCCATAAAACACATCGCACCACCAAACAAAAACGTTTTTCAGCGGCCGTCTTTCTGTTTTTCGAAGTATTTTTTTCGCTCTGTTTCGGGAAACTTCTCAATTGCATAGCGCAACATCGTGCGTGGCATAAGCTGACAGCGCGACAGCAAAGCAGCGCCATCGGCAGGCGTGTCGAGAAAGCGCACCAAACGCTCCTTGTCACGTTTGCCTGCCTCGCGCAGTAGCCAGCCTACGGCCTTGTGAATCAGGTCGTGGGGATGCTGCAGCAATATGTCGGCAATAACGTAAGTATCGTCAAGACGGCCGTTGCGGAGAAACCACATCGTACTGACTATGCCTATGCGCTGCTCCCATATGGTTTTGCCGTCGCGTGCCAACGTTCGCAGGAGCGAGGCATCTTTGTCCAGCAGCCAACGGCCAAGCAGCTCATAGCAGCTCAGGTCAACCAAATCCCAATTGTTGACCGCGGCGAGGTGGGCAAGATAGAACTCGATGCATTCGCGCTGCCGACCGACATCGTGTTTGCTGTGTTGGAACATCTGCACCAGTGCCAACAGCGCCGCAAGACGCACCTCGTGGAAAGGCGAAGCCAGACATTCGTCCAGATCTCCGAACGAACACTCGTGCCAGCAATCCTTCACCACGCGGCGCGTGTCGGGCACTTTGACACCAAGGAAGACATCGCCCTCGCCATACTGTCCGGGACCTGTTTTGAAGAATCGCGACAACCCGACGGCCTTCTCGTCGTCGCGCAAAGCGGTAATTTCGCGCAACAGCCTGTTGTCCGCCTTTTTATATTTCTGCAAATCAATCACAACCATAGGTTCATTGTTTTTTGTGTTTCACTATGCTCTTTTATGGCCTAAAGTGCTTTTTTCGGTATACATTCTCCGGCATATGTACAGTATTTGTACAGTATATGTACAGTATATGTACGCTTCAGAAGCGTACATATACTGTACATATACTGTACAAATACTGTACATATGCCTATGCTGGTGGCTTAGAAGGCATTGTTTTATAGCCAGTCAAAACACTGGTATTTAGTTCGAAAACTCAGGTATCTCAAGCAATCGCGACACTTCGGCAAAATACTGTGTTGCTGTGAGCTTGGGATAGTTGAGCAATTGACTGATGGCATCGGGATGCTCGGCACGGATATTAACCATCTCGGCTTCAATCTTTTCCGCAACGGGAAGCTGTTCATCAAGGCGGATGGCGAGAGCTTTCTGCACGGCAGCGCTGATGTACGGCAAGGCCTCGGTATAGTAGCTAAGAAGGATGTTGTTGCGCTCGGCGCTGGTCGCCTTCGACAGTTTATCGGCGTATTTTTTGTAGATGGGGCGCAGTTCTGCGTTCATCTCTTCATACGCCTTGTCGGCCTTGTCGCCAGCGGCACTCCACTGTTCAATCAGAGGCTGCAGCGATTCAAGCCATTCGCCAGTCTCCAAAGTATGCTTTGCAGCCTCAGCCTGGAACTGGCCCGATTCGTAGCGCTGTTTGATATAGGCTTCCTGCTCATCCTCGCTCATCGCGGATAGTTTTTCAAGCTCCTCGCGGCTCATTCCAGTGGTCAACTCGGCATAGCGGTAAGCGGACTCGCTGATTTGCGCGGAATCCATACTTTCGTAGCCTACAATTGAGAGTCGCGACGACAACTCTAATACTTTGGCGTTGAACGCCGTCACCTTGCTGGCGACGAGTTTCAGCGTCTTGCCGCCAAGCTCGGCCTCTTTGTGTTTCACCAGTTGGTCGGCCGTTGGCAGTTCGGGCATCTGACGCATCAGCGACTCGCACGTCACAGTGCCTTCTTCTGCGGATTTTACGGGCCTGCCGTCCTCGTCGAGCTGTTTGTCGATTTCGGCATCAATGGCCTTGTTGGCACGCTCGGCAGCACTGTTGCTGGCCTTGTCTATCAGTTTGTTCGCTGTTTTGCGGGCTGCTTTTTCAAGCACTCCGCCAAGCTGTGCATTGGCGACAGCGGGAAGCATCAGGGCCACCACGGCCACAATTATCAGTTTCTTCATAACAGGTGTATTTTATTGTTTTAGAATGTTTCAAATGGTTGCTCGTTGTCCGCGACATTGATGATTGTCAACTATTTAGACCAACACCGCATTTAACGCTTCCAACGTTCCTGTGACGCAAAGATATTATTTTTCTCACAATCGGGAAAATTTATTTGCCTTTTTTGCGTTAAAAAAGATATGAATAAGAAAGTTATACTCATAACAGGCGCCAGTAGCGGCATAGGATTCGATGCAGCACAGGCGCTGGCACGTCAAGGCCACAAGGTATATGCCGCCGCACGCCGCACAGAATTGATGGAACCTCTCAAAGCCGACGGCATCACGCCACTGCAGCTCGATGTCACCGACGAAGACTCGATGCAACGCTGCGTGCAAGCCGTCCTGGATGCCGAAGGACGTATCGACGTGCTGGTCAACAATGCAGGCTACGGTTTCTTCGGAGCTGTCGAGACAGTGCCGATGAGCGAGGCCCGCCGACAGCAGGAGGTCAACGTCTTCGGCCTGGCGCGTATGTGCCAGCTGGTGCTTCCCACGATGCGCGCACAGGGCAAAGGGCGCATTATCAACACAGCCTCTATTGCTGGAAAAATCGTACTGCTGTATGGCGGTTGGTACCACGTGTCAAAGTTCTCGGTCGAAGCACTGAGCGACGCCCTGCGAATGGAGTTGAAGCCATTTGGCATCGACGTGTCGATTATTGAGCCAGGCGGCATCCACACCGATTGGGGCATCATAGCAGCACGCCATTTGAAGGAATCTGCTGCCAACACACCCTACGAAGCCAGTGCCACTGCCGAGGCCGACACGTTGCATAAAGCTTACTCAAGCCGATGGCTTTCGTCACCGCACGTCATCACCCGTGCCATATCGCGCGCCGTCAACAGCCGTCGCCCTCGCGCACGCTACCGCACCGGTACATTTGCCCATTCCGGCGTTTTCCTCCACTGGCTGCTCCCCTCGCGCTGGTGGGATGCACTGATGCGCGGCTTCAGCAAGATAAGACTCTGAACCAATGTTATGCCAGACTTGGAAACGATAAATATCGAGCACCATCCTCTCAAGCCCTTTCTGCCACCGAACGCCCGGCTTCTGATGCTCGGCAGCTTCCCACCGCCGCGCAAACGCTGGGCTATGGACTTTTTCTACCCCAACCGAACCAATATGATGTGGGAAATCTTCGGACTCGTCTTCTTCGGCGACAGTCAACGGCTGGTTGATGCCGACAACAAGACGTTCCGCCTCGACGACATCGTCAGTCTGCTTAACGAACGCGGGATAGCCATCTTCGACACCGCAACGGCAATACGTCGCCTCAGTGGCAACGCTTCGGACAAAGACCTTGAAATAGTAGAGAAGACAGAAATACCGCAGCTTCTTTCCCACATACCGCTGTGCAACGACATCGTATGCACCGGCCAGAAAAGCTTTTCGGTCCTCACCGAAGACTATGGCGCTGCGGTTCCCGCAATGGGAGAATACAATGAATTGGCAATTGGCGACCGAACGATGCGGCTGTGGCGAATGCCGTCGTCGTCGCGCGCATTCCCGATGAAACTTCCGGAGAAGGCGGCCTACTACCGCACAATGATGCAAACCATAGGCTTGGTTTGACTGTCACCGCCGTTGTTGCTGTTTGTCGTTGCCAAGTTGGTCAAAAATATCGGTAAGCCAGTCGTTAAAACGTTTGTATTTCGGTGTCAGTTCTCCCATTCCGTAGTCGATATATTTTGAATACTTTAATTTGCCTTTTCTATAACAGGAGACACTGACACACGGGCAATCAGTGATAATCATATCTTTATATTTTTTCAAAGACTCGTCGTCAAACACCCCGTTTTGGAGCCGTTGCAGGAAACGCGCTGTGGTCGTGTCGTCAAATTTTACGACGGTGTCACCGTCAACGAAAGAAGAAAACGTCATAGTGGTGCTGTCTCGACAATAATGTATATCGGCAATGATGCCAAGAAAGGCAATGTACGATACATTGATGCTGTCAAAATCTTTATAATTCACTCGTTTTTGCGCCTGCATCCGCGGTGCAAGGATCAAAAGAAGCAGCACAAACGCAAAGAATGGCTTCGTTATATTGCTTTTCATCGGTATTAGGTATCAATGGCTACTTTATCTTGATTTTTGTGACCATTTCAATATCGTTGGGATCCTGGTCGTCGGGGATATAGGTCACCTTGAGGACGACCGTATCCTTGAGGAAGTCGATGCCGCCCACCTGCACTTTGACGATGTCGAGCCCTGTGCGAGCACGGAGGTCGGCAAGCAGTTCGTCTCGGCATTCAGGCTTGATGAGGTCTATTTTCTCGTAGTTGATTAGTTTCTGCGTCTTTCGGTTGGTCATTCCCACAGCCTCAAGTATCCAAATGATGGCGATAAAGAGAACATTGGTGGCGATAAACGACACATAGCTGGAAGCCATACCGGCGCCATTGACTATGCTGATGGCGATAAGGACAAAGAGATAGGTCATCTCGCGAATGGGCAGCTGCTCGGTACGGTAGCGGATCATACTGAAGATGCCGAATAGGCCCAGGGCGATGCCAACCTCAATCTTCATATTCTGCAGTTGGTAAAGGATAAAGAATATTGCCGTGCTGAAAAGTATGTATGTGAAATAGTAGTCGCGACGATGGCTTTTGCGATAATAGAAGAAATGGGTGATTATCCAGCATACAAGTAGATTTATGCCGAAGAGAATGAGCATTTTCCAGAGACCGGGGGCATCAAAGAAAGGAAGTCCCAAAAAGTCGGCACCTGTTTCTTCGGCATTGCCGAAACGGGCAGCAATATCTGTGTTGAATTCTTCGCTTTGTATCATTGTAGAGTTTATGGTTTAAGGTTTAACAAAATTAATTACATATTTTCATAGTCACCTTGAATTGATGATTTTGTCTATATATAGCAACTTGGACTTGAACCGGTTGCGCTTAGCTGCCATATCTGTGAGGGCCGTACCAATGCAATATTTGCTCATCCGGCGCGGAATGATGTGCATATCGTGCAATGCACGCTCAATGTCGGACATAGGTGCACTCACTTCGTGCTTCACCTCGATGACCAGCAATTTGCTTATGTTGGCATCAATTCCGGTTGCACGGTTATGAAAGACAATATTGCTATCGATGGTTACGCGTTCAGTCATAGACTTGTCAACCAAGGTAATGCGTTCAAAACTATTCTCTAAACATTCGTGGAGCGTAGAAACGGGGAATGGCGTATTCTCATTTACGAACTCTGCCACCTCCGGTACATCAAGACAGCAGTTAAACTGTTGCACGCTGATTGGTATGCGGACCTTGTGTGTTTTCTTTTTATTGTCTTTATTCTTGATTTCAAAGAAGGTAGTATTGGTAGAACGATAGGTGCGGACACGCAGCTTCTGACGGTTGAGTTTCTTGTTGTGGTGCATCGTATACATCGCCAAACCGTCGGTGTCGAAATAGAGTGTGCGATAAGGTGCCAAAGGATTGCCATCAATGTGCTGGACATAGTAGCCATCGGCAATGCGCGCCAACAGCATTTCCAACTGGTCGGACGAAGCAATGTACTTCTGATCCATACGGTTCATCAGCCGAACAGCCTTCATATCGTCCAATCCTATAGGTATCATCTGGTCTATAACACCCATTACTTGTAGCTATATTCGAATGTTTTGGTACTCTCCAACTTGCCGTTTGGCTTGTAGTTGCGCTGAACTTTTCTGGTGCCATCCGAGTTGTATTCGAACTGCTTGATACGAACAGGCTTGTTCTTGTCATCATATTCCACCTGCTCCTTGCATTTGGTGCTGACACCTTCGTAGCTGTATGTGGTGCGTCGCTTCTGGCCATACGAAGCGTATTCTATTTCCTCCACTTTGCGACCATACTCGTCATAAGTAACGGTATTGTCGAGATAGGGCGTTTTGGAGCCAGCCTTGGTGTTCCATTCCCTGACGATAAGGTTTTTCTTGCGCTCGCGTTTGACCTGTTTGTCCTGGCCCCAGACGACGCCTCCCACGAGACAAAGAAGCAATACTATCAGAATCTGTTTTTTCATATACTTCGTTTAAAATGAATATTTATAGCCAACAGTTAGCCAATACATAAAAGTCTTCTCACGAGTGTATGACTTGAGCTTTGTGCCTTCAGCATTGGCATCTACTACTTTGTCGATTGTGCGGTCGGCCATAAGGGCGACATCCAGCGTACTGCGACTGCCCAGTCTGTATTCGGCTCCAAGCGAACCACGCAAACGGTTGACATAAACACCGTTCCAGCTGTTGATAAACCAGCCAGGCTCACCACTCTGTGAAAGGTCATCGGTCACATAATTGGCACCGTCATAATTGGCTTTGATGACCGGTGCATTGAGCGTATTGCGCAACTCGAAGTAGGCATATGGTTCGAGGCGCCGCAAACCTTTGTACGACACTTTCAGGCGACTCTTGAGTGTCAATGCCGTGCGTGGATTCTGGTATTCGTTCATATCTCCAGTTCGGTATGTGGCTTGGAAACGTTCTTTTAGCGAGAGCCGCCAGTCACCAAAGCGCAAGTTACCTGTAGCGTCGACCATCAGACGGTGACGACTGCTCTTAAAGGCACTGCTCACACTACTGTATGGATTAATCAATGCATAGCCAATGCCCAACTTGAAATATTGGTTCACCTTATAGGTGAGGCCTAATGTGGTGTGAAGACGATCGAATGAGCGGCCCCAGTCGTCCATTCGCACCTCTTCCTCCAGTTGAAGGTGAAGTCCTTTGGCAAGCTTTTTGTCAACCGACAGAGAAAAGCGAGTACCAAAATCGGGGTCGATTGCCACATCCGTCTGGCTATGCAATGACGGAATACAGACAACAAACAGTAATAAAAGTATACCTACAGTTATTCTCATTTCTTATTTGCTTTATTAGTGCCATCCACCACCCGTGTATGTCGACAACGATACGTTGTTGCCGCCGCTCACCTCCGGAGCTTCGATAAGCATAGCGTTACATCGTTCGGTACCGCCACTGACGCTGACACTGCTCTTCACAGCGGGCTGCGACGAACCCGATACGACCAATTTCTGACCTCCACTGGAAGGAGTCTTGAAAGCGTAGGTATTGTCGCCAACGACGATGGAATACCACACATTTTTGGTCTACGATGAAGCCTGGTAGCAAGCTTGCGACAATTGGGCTCCGCTCTCAAGATTGCCCAAAGCGATGATAGTTCCCCCTTGAATATAGAGTTTCTTGCCTCCTTCGGTGTTGGCATCTATTGCCATTTCGGGCGAGGTTTTGCCAATGGCGTACACCACACCGCCTTGTAAATATATGTTTCCGTTAGCGTCAATGCCATCGTTGCCTGTTGAATAGGCACAGACATAGCCTCCGCTGATGGTCATATCGCCCGCCGAATTGATGGCATCGTCCGACGACTGGCTATACACCTCGCCGCCAGCGACAGTCAACGTGCCTTTGCTCTCTATTCCTTCGTGGTTGGAGGCTACAACAGTGATTTTGCCACCCACAATCTCAATGTTGCCGTCAAACTTTATTCCTTTGGCAGCCACACTGTTGTCGTTGTTGCCACCCCCGTGGCCGCCGCCTCCTGGCCAACCGCCACCCGACGAGCCAAAGTTGGAACCCGTCACAGTAATATTCACGGTACCGCCGGCAAAGGTGGCAATACTGTCGCCACTGATGCCCTTGGCACCAATGCCGCTGCAGGTAATGTTTAGTGCACCGCCGCTTATGATGAATGCATCTTTTGCCTTCACACCCGACACCTTCGTAGTGTCTCCATTCGAAACAAAAGTCTTGCTGGACGAATTGACAGTGATTGTGCCGTCGTTTATGCAAAGCCAGTCGTCAGTGGCAATACCACTCTTACCACTGGCCGACACCGTGAGTGAACCACTGCCGCTCACAACAATCTGTCCTTCGCTGAACAGCGCAGCCTTCTCGTCTTCATCGCTTGGGGTGAGACTGTAGGTCGCACCATCGGCAAGAGTACTGCTGCCGTTGAGAATCAGGTCAACACGCTTCCCCTTGTTTGGCGTATCCGGCAGTCCTTGCACATTGATTGCCGCACCACGGGTATTTGTAATACTGACTCCGTTCAGCTCTATACTCTGCTTGCGCCCGCTGTATATCTTCAGGAAACCGTCGTTGGTCGATCCGCTCAGAGAATAAAACACCTTTTGGGATCCAGTGTTTGTTATAGTCACATCGTTGCCGTCGACAGTTGCTGTGATGCCGTTGCCAGCACCACCAACCACAGCGTCACCACTGGTCGAAAAAGCCACAGTCACCGTGCGATCGGCCGTGGTATCGATGTCATAGTTTTCGGTGTTCTCGCCATCGCCGGCAACAACAGTTGTAATCTCGTCCTTGTTGCAGCTGGCCAACAACAGTACCCCAGCCAATACTATAAACCTGAAAAACTTCTGCATAAAATAATCTGTTTCTCATTAGTATTGCAAGTGGGGGAAAACTTGTATTCTTTATTTAAAAAAAAATCAATCAACATTTATTTCCGGCAGTTCTGTCGAATTGTCACAGTGGCACTCGCCGCCTTTCATCGGACAATTCCCACAGCCACAGCCGCATCCGCCACCGTTGCCTTTGACGGAACGCACCACCCACCGCACCACAAACACTGCGGTAACCACAAGCACCAGTACAACTATGACATTCTGCATTTTACAAGCTTTTTTAATATCAGTCAGACCAATTAATCATACGAACAGCGAGCCGAGTTGGAACAACAGCGTCGAAGCCAGCCAGGCGAGGCCTATAGTATAGGCCATCGTAAAGAAAGCCCAGCGCCATTTGCCACTCTCATTCTTGATGGCGACTATTGTCGAAAGGCAAGGCATATAGAGCAGTATGAACAACAGCATCGATGCTGCCGACAGCGGTGACATATTCTGCTGTATCAGCTGCGAGATACGGCTGCCGTTCTCTTCGTCCTCGAAATCCTCAAGCTCGTCGGCTTCCTCGCTGCTGGTTGCATAGACCACAGTCATAGTACTGGCAACCACCTCTTTGGCAAAGACACCGCTGAGCAGCGACACACTCTGTTTCCAGTCAAAGCCGCAAGGTGTCATCACAGGTTCAATGGTCTTGCCAATCTTGGCCATATACGAGTTTTCGGCTTGCACTTTGCGGTCGTCGTTGGTGGGGAAATAACTCAACGCCCAGACAATAATGCTGGCACCAAGAATGATGGTACCCATTTTTTTAAGGTACTCCTTGCCTTTCTCCCAGGTGTGGCGCAAAACGGCCTTGGCAGTAGGCATACGGTATGGAGGCAGTTCCATCACGAACGGCAGGCTGTCGCCCTTCACAACAAAGCGGCTGAACAACTTGGCCATCAGAACCGCCATAATCATTCCAAGCAGATAGAGGCCCGTCAGCACCAGGGCTGCGTATTTGCTGAAAAAAGCCGAAACAAGAATCACATACACCGGAATTCTTGCCGAGCAGCTCATCATCGGGATGACCAGCATCGTCAACAGTCTCGACTTGCGGTCCTCGATGGTGCGCGTGGCCATAATGGCCGGCACATTGCAGCCAAAACCCATAATCATCGGGATGAAACTCTTGCCGTGCAGCCCCATCTTGTGCATCAGCTTGTCCATAATGAACGCTGCACGTGCCATATATCCGCTGTCTTCCATAAAGGAAATGAAAAGATACAGTATCAGAATGTTCGGCAGGAACACAATGACACTGCCCACGCCGGCAATGATGCCGTCGGCAAGCAGCGAACGCAGCGGACCCTCGGCCATATTGTCGGTCACCAATCCACCAAGCCATCCAAAGAGAGCGTCTATCCAGTCCATCGGGTAGGCACCGAGGGCAAATGTGCAATAGAATGTGATGAACATAAAAATGAGAAACACCGGATAGCCAAGCCAGCGGTGGGTGACTATGGCGTCAATCTTGTCGGTATGGGCGTGGAGGGTGCTTTTTTCGTTCTTCACATAACATTCTGCAAGGGCACCGCGGACAAACGCGTATTTGGCGTCGGTAATGGCACTTTCAATGTCCTGCGGTTCCTCTTCCACTGTCACTTGGTGGCCTTTGCTTATGTCCTTGTCCACAAGTCGGCGGCCAATCTCTTTCTTGAATTTGTCAGCAATCTGGTCGCGCATCCTCAGCACGCTGCCGTCGGGATCCCGCTCGGCGACATATTGCTCCAGCTGACGGTCGTTCTCAAGGAGTTTGATGGCCAAGAAACGCGTTGAAAGCGAATCGCTGAACCCGTGTTCGTAGAGTTCGGTGCGCAACTGCTTGATGCAACGCTCCAGCTCGCGACCGTGGTTGACGTGGATGTGCCTATACAACGGCTCGCCGTTCGCTGCCCTGTGCTCACCGCTTACGGCACCCTCGAAGACCTCGATAATCTTGTCGAAAAGCCTGTTGATACCGTCGCCGCTGCGTCCCGTGGTGGGTACGATGGGCATACCCAGCAGAGTGCTGAGTTGGCCGATATCAAGTTTGTCGCCGCTTTTCTGCAGTTCGTCGTACATATTCAGGGCCATCACCATCGTGATATCCATATCGATAAGCTGCGTGGTGAGGTATAGGTTGCGCTGCAGATTGCTGCCGTCTACGACATTGAGGATGATGTCGGGATTTTTTTCTATGATATGCTTGCGGACATAAAGTTCCTCAGGCGAATAGGCACTGAGCGAGTAAGTGCCCGGAAGGTCTATAAGATTGAACGTGTAGCCGCCATACTGGAACGTGCCCACCTTTTCGTCGACAGTCACACCGCTGTAGTTTCCCACACGTTCGTGGGCGTGGGCGGCAATGTTGAATATACTGGTCTTGCCGCAGTTGGGATTGCCCACAAGGGCCACATTGATAGTCTTGCCGCGCTCGGCGGCGATATGGTGCATAGCGTCACACTCGGGAGCATCGATAGGCTCGTAGTCGCTGTGGTTAACAATCTCGCGTTCAGCCTCGTCCTCGCCGACAATCTCAACCTTTTCGGCATCGCTGCGGCGCAAAGACACCTCAAAATTCATAATACGGTATTTGATAGGATCCTTCAAAGGGGCGTTAAGTATCGACTCAACCGTGACACCTTTAATGAAACCCATCTCTATAATGCGCTTGCGAAAGGCTCCGTGACCCGCCACACGGACCACAACACCCCGCTTACCAGTTTGTAATTCAGAAAGTAACATTAGTTCACATAGTTTATTTCGTTTTGCAAAATTAACAATAGTCGACAAACCGTGAAATCACTAAAAGTAGTGATTTTTCGAATCGGGAGGCAACAGGGGCGCTTTTTGGCAAAAAAAGAGACACATCTTTTTGACAACCAGAACATCACAGCCGTTTGTTTTTTACACGGTTTCATCTGTTTCATTCAATGCACATAGTGCTGCTTTCGGTATACATTCTTCGGCATATGTACAGTATTTGTACAGTATATGTACAGTATTTGTACGCTTTAGAAGCGTACAAATACTGTACATATACTGTACAAATACTGTACATATGCCTATGCTGGTGGCAGGGAAACAGGGGGTGGAAGGGTGTGAGGGAAAGGGTGTCCGATTTTTGCAGGTTGGGAATGGAAAGAGGCTGAAATGCAGGCGGGAGAGGGCGTGGAAGAGTGTTTTTGCTTAAATACCACACCGCTGTCTATCAACCCGATACGCCATAATAATAAATGTTTTTTTCAAAAAAAGGCCAAAATCAAAATATTCTTTGTATTTTTGCAGCCGGAAACAGTGAAGTGGGGACGCAAGTCCCCTCTTTTATTACACTACCCGCAACAACAAAAAGAACCCAACACAACAGTTATGATTGACAAACTGCACGTACTGAACGTCATAGACACTGCTTTGGCAGGCAGCGACAAGTTTCTGGTCGACTTGAAGATATCGACCGACAACCGCATCAACGTGGCCATCGACGGCGACAACGGCATCACCATCGACGACTGCATAGAGTTGAGCCGCGCCATAGAGGGCAGCCTGGACCGCGACGAGGAGGATTTCGAACTCAATGTAGCCTCGGCAGGCCTCGACTCGCCCCTCAAGCTCAAACGCCAGTACCGCAAGAATATAGGCCGCGAGTTGTCGGTGACGACCTTCGACGGCGAGAACGTCACAGGCCGCCTGACCGAGGCCGACGAGACACACATCGTCGTGCAGCCCGCCGGCAAGAAGAAAGCTCCGGCCGAGCCGGTGTCGTTTGAATACAGCGACATCAAGACAGCAAAGATAGTAATAAATTTTTAGCACGATATTTTCTCAATACCCAATTAGAAATGAAGACGTCAGACCTTATCGATTCCTTTTCGGAATTTAAAGATTTCAAGAACATTGACCGTGAGACATTGATGCACATTCTGGAGGAAGTGTTCCGCACCGCCCTGTCAAAAAAATACGGCACGGAGGACAATTTCGACATCATCGTCAACATCGACAAAGGTGACTTGGAAATCTACCGCAACCGCCTCATTGTCGAGGACGGCAAGCTGACCGACAGCAAACGTGAAATAGAGTACTCCGAGGCCATCAAGATAGAGGCCGACTTCGAGGTGGGCGAAGAACTGTCGGAACCTGTGCCTCTGACTGAGTTCGGCCGTCGCGAGATTCTTGCCATCCACCAGAACCTGGTAGGCAAGATTCAAGACTATGAGAAATCGCTTATCTTCCAGAAATACAAAGACAAAGTGGGCGAAATCGTCATCGGCGAAGTCTACCAGCCGTGGAACAAGGAAATCCTTGTCCTCGACGAGGAGAAGATAGAGCTGGTTCTGCCCAAGGCCGAACAGATACCTTCGGACCGTTTCCGCAAAGGCGACACGGTGCGCGCCATCGTGCTGAAAGTGGAACTGAAAAACAACAATCCTGTCATCATCCTGTCGCGTACGTCGCCCATCTTCCTTGAGCGTCTGCTGGAGGCCGAGGTGCCAGAAATCTACGACGGTCTCATCACCATCCGCAACATTGTCCGTGTGCCCGGCGAGAGAGCCAAGGTGGCTGTCGAGTCGTACGACGACCGCATCGACCCCGTGGGTTCGTGCGTGGGTATGAAAGGCAACCGTATTCACGGCATTGTCCGCGAGCTGAAGAATGAGAACATCGACGTCATCAACTATTCGAACCGTCCCGAACTGATGATACGCCGTTCGCTGAGCCCGGCGGAAATCACAAAGATTGTCATCAACGAGGACACCAAGACCGCCGAAGTCTTTATGGAACCCGACCAAGTGTCGATGGCCATCGGCAAAGGCGGCCACAACATCAAGCTTGCAAGCAAGCTGTGTGGCTATGAAATAGAGATTTACCGCAACACCGACGAAGACCTTGACGACATCGACCTGAAGAGCCTCAAGGGCGAAATCGACGACTGGATTGTCGACGAGCTTATCAAGATAGGCTGCGACACCGCCAAGAGTGTACTGGCACTGTCTAAAGACGAACTCATCAACCGCACCGACCTCGAAGAGGAGACCATCGACCACGTCATCGATGTGCTCAAAGCTATGTTCGACGTCGACCTGAAAGAATTCAACGACGAATTGGATCAGCACGTCATCAGTTCGCTGATGAACATAGGCTGCGAGACAGCCAAGAGCGTACTGGCCATACCGAGAGATAAACTTATAAGCCGCACCGGTCTTGACGAGGCCACCATCGACCACGTCATCGAAGTGCTGAAGGCTGAATTTGAAGAAGAGTAGGCGCCCCCACGCGTGATTAACGACAACGCAACAAGAAACAACGCCAAACAAAAAACAACGATTTGTCCAACTAAAAAGAAGGAGGAGTGTAATGTCAGAAGAACCGAAAAACATAAGACTCAACAAAGCCGCCAAAGAACTGAACGTCGGCATTCCCACCCTCGTGGAATACCTTGCCAAGAAAGGCCACAAGGTCGATGCGAATCCCAACGCCAGAATCACACCTGAGCAGTATGCTTTGTTGGAAACCGCGTTCCAGGCGGAACGCCAGGTGAAGGAGAATGCTGACCGCATAGAAATCAGCACCGGCAGCAGCGTAGTCATCGAAGCCACCAACACGGGCAGCGGTGACGAGGCACACGATTATAGCGACGAAGTAATCATAAAGAACTTCAACACTCCCAAAGCCCAAGAGGCACCGAAAAAGGAGAAAGCCGCAACCGAAGAGGCTGACGACGAAACTGCAAACGTCGACATCAATGAAACGACCGCCAGCGACAACGAAGCGAAAGAAGATGCAAGTCAGCAGGAAGAGCCCGAGCAGCCCAAATTCGAGACCAAAGTGTTGCGCAGCTCTGTGGCTGGTGTCAAAGAGGGCAAGAACGCTTTCGACGCCGAAGTGCGCATAGTGGACAAAATCGACCTTTCGGCAATAAACACCCGTATGCGTCCTCCTGCAAAACAGACCAAAATAGAGAAAGAGGAACGCAAGGCCAAGGAGAAAAAGAAAGCCAAAGAGGGTGCCGAAACTGCAAAGAGCGAGAAGAAAGAGAAGAAGAAAGCGGCCGAGACCGAGAAACCGAAAGTCGAACAGGCTCCGGTGCAACCCGTAGCAACGGAGACCGAAAAGCCTGTGGAAAAGGTTCCTGAGAAGGAAATCGAGTTCATCGAGACTCAGTATCAAAAGCTTGAAGGGCCAAAGGTCGTTTCTAAAATTGATCTATCGCAATTCGACAAACCCAAGCCAAAACGCGAAGAGGAGAAGAAAAAGAAACGTAAACGCATAAAGAAAGACGGCGTGAAGGTCGACGAGAACAACCCGCAGATTGGCAATATCGACCAGGGCAAAGACTCGAAAAACGCCTCGAAGAACAAGGACAAGAAGAGCGAAAAGAACAAAAAGAAAGCCGTCGAGAAGAAGAAACCCGAAGTTGACGATGCTGAAATCGAGAAGCAGATAAAGGAGACCCTGGCCCGTTTGAGCCCAATGGGCAAGTCGAAAACATCGAAACACAACCGCGAGAAACGCCAGAAGGTGCATCAGCAAATAGAGGAAGAGCAGATGCGCGAGATGGAGAGCCAGAAGACGCTGCAGGTGACGGAGTTTGTCACCGCCAACGAGCTGGCAACAATGATGAACATCCCCGTGACGCAAATCATTGCCACCTGTATGCAGGTGGGCATCTTTGTCAGCATCAACCAGCGCCTCGACGCAGAGACCATCCGCCTTATCGCCGACGAATTCGGCTACGAAATCAGTTTCGCCAGCTCGGAAGTTGTCGACACACTGCACAAGATTGAGGAAGAGGACAATCCCGACGACCTGGTGCCGCGCAACCCCATCGTAACCGTTATGGGTCACGTCGACCACGGTAAGACATCGTTGCTCGACTATATCCGCAAAACCAACGTCATTGCCGGCGAGGCCGGTGGTATCACACAGCACATCGGTGCCTACGAGGTGACCACTGCCGACGGCCGCAAAATCACCTTCCTCGATACCCCTGGTCACGAAGCTTTCACGGCTATGCGTGCCCGTGGTGCAAAGATGACCGACATCGCCATCATCGTTATAGCCGCAGACGACAAGATAATGCCGCAGACCGTCGAGGCTATCAACCACGCCCAGGCAGCAGGTGTTCCCATCGTTTTTGCCATCAACAAGATTGACAAACCCGGTGCCGACCCCGACCGCATCAAGACCGAGCTGGCCAATATGAACTTGCTGGTCGAGGAATGGGGCGGTAAATACCAAAGCCAGGATATCAGCGCCAAAAAGGGCATCAATGTCGATGAACTGCTGGAAAAAGTCATTCTGCAGGCTGACATTATGGAGTTGAAAGGCAATCCCAACAAACGTGCAAAAGGTACCGTCATCGAAAGTTCGCTGGACAAGGGCCGCGGCTATGTGGCAAAAATCCTTGTCGAGGACGGTACCATCCGCAAGGGAGACCCCGTTGTGGCAGGAGCCATCAGTGGCCGCGTTCGTGCTATGTACAACGAGCGCAACCAGGAGGTTATGTCGGCCGGTCCCTCACAGCCTGTGCTGTTGCTTGGCCTTGCAGGTGCCTGCCAGGCAGGCGACACATTCAACGTCACCGAAAATGAGAAAGAGGCCAAGGATATTGCCAACCGCCGCACTCAGCTGCAACGCGAACTGGGTCTTCGCACACAGAAGCATATGACTCTCGACGAGATTGGACGCCGTATTGCTTTAGGCAACTTCAAGGAACTGAATATCATCGTCAAGGCCGATGTCGACGGATCTGTCGAAGCACTCAGCGACTCGCTGCTGAAACTCTCTACCGACGAGGTTCAGGTCAATGTCATCCACAAGGCCGTTGGACAGATTACCGAGAACGACGTGCTGCTGGCCGAATCGTCAGACGCTATCATCATCGGTTTCCAGGTGCGCCCCAGTGTTGGAGCCCGCAAAATGGCCGAGACAGAGCATATCGACATTCGCCTTTACAGCATCATCTACGATGCCATCAACGAACTCAAGGATGCTATTGAAGGTATGCTTTCGCCTGAGAAGCAGGAGAAGATTGTGGCCAACCTTGAGATTCGCGAGACCTTCAAAATCAGCAAGGTCGGAACCATCGCAGGATGTATGTGCTTGGACGGCAAGATCAACCGCCAGAGCAACATCCGCATCATCCGCGACGGTATCGTTGTCTACACCGGCAAACTGGCATCACTCAAACGCTTCAAGGACGATGTCAAAGAGGTTGTCAGCGGCCAGGATTGCGGCTTGAACATCGAGAACTTCAACGACATCAAGGTCGGCGACATCGTCGAAGCCTACGAGGTGATTGAAATCAAGAGGAAATTATGATTGCTTGAATGCTTGATTGCATGAATGCATGAGTGGCTGTCGCATCAAATACTCAAACAATCAAACATTCACACAATCAAGCAACCACAATCAAGGCTCCTGTAGTTCAATGGATAGAATAGAGG
>JAEEGL013837690.1_pt1 | contig 32065 bp, 20 predicted proteins | sample 9134231 | NCBI WGS metagenome assembly JAEEGL01 (sample SAMN16246548, study PRJNA631951) | gut metagenome | biome: gut microbiome; feature: rumen; material: fiber-attached | host: Bos | place: Iran: Karaj | collected 2018-10 | reverse complement strand
CATGAACATCATCACCATCATGAAGAAGCTGTTGCTGATGAAAATGGAGAAGTTCATCACCATATTCATAGACATCATCACCACCATCACCATGACCATGATGGACATGATGCAGATGAAGTATTCCAATCATGGGGATTAGAAACTCCAAGATCATTTACAAAAGAAGAACTTGAAGGATATCTAAAAACTTTATGTGATGATAATGCTGGACTTGGTATCATCTTAAGATCAAAAGGTATCGTTAAAGCTGCTGATGCAGATAAGTGGTACTACTTTGATTTAGTTGCTGGAGATTATGATATTAGACTTGGTGAACCAGATTACACAGGAAGAATTGTTGTTATTGGTTCAGGTATTGATGATCATAAGCTTGACGAATTATTCAGCAAGAAGGGTAATTAACAATGGAAAGAATACCAGTATTCTTTGTAGACGGTTTTCTTGATTCAGGAAAGACTAGTTTTATAACTGACCTTATAAAGCGTGATACGCAAGATTATAACGTTAGAACTTTACTTATTGTTTGCGAACAAGGTGAAGTTGAATATGATGAAGCTTTTCTAAAGAAAACTCTAACTACAATTAAATACATAGAAAACGAAGAAGATTTCGATTATAAGGCTGTAGGCGAATGGGTTAGAGAATCTAATCCAGATAGAGTTATTGTTGAAATGAATGGTATGTGGGATTTATCTAAATTGCAATTCCCAAGAATTTTATCTTTGGCACAATTTGTAACAATGGTAGATATGACTACATTCCCAATCTATTACAACAATATGAGACAAAAGATTACAGACTTATTTAAGAGAAGTCACCTAGTTTGTTTTACAAGAGTAGAGAATCCAGAAGACTTAGCACCATATCAAACACAATTCAAGTTGATAAACAATAACGCTGCATACTTTATCATGGATAAAGAGTATAGAGCAATGCCTGCATTTGAGGAAGAACTTCCATATGATGTAGAAGCTCCAGTTATTGAGATTCAAGAAAAAGATTATGGTGTATTCTATACAGATACTTTTGATCACAAAGATAGATATGACGGAAAGACTGTAGATTTCTATGCTCATGTTGTTAAGTCAAGCAAGTTGCCAAAAGGTGCTTTTATTGCTGGTAGATTTATTATGAATTGCTGCGCAAACGATATTCAATTATTTGGATTCTTCTGCAAGACAGATTTAGGTATGAATCTAAAAGATAGACAAAGCGTAAGAATTAAAGCAAAAGTTGCTTATGAGTATTCAGAACAATATGAAGAAGAGGAGCTTGTTATGACGCCAATCGAGATAACTCCACTTGGTTATAAACTTGAAGAAGTCTTGAATCTAACAAACTAAATTGTAAAATTTATATATAATTGCAAAATTTTAGAAAATGCCCATTATTACTAAGATGTTGGGCATTTTTGTTTTGTCAAATCTTAACAGAAACTAAAAAAATATAAAAAAATTCTAGTCATTGCGTGTGCGTTGTTATATAATAAATCTAATTTTGATTAGAGATTAATAACATTTAACGGGGTTACAATAAATGGAAAAAAGAGAAAATTGGTCTAGCCGTTTATCATTTATTTTAGCGGCAGTAGGATCAGCAGTAGGTTTAGGAAATGCCTGGAGATTCCCAGGACTTTGTGCTAAAGATGGCGGTGGTGCCTTCCTTGTAGCATATATTATTGCCATGGTAGTTATTGGCGTACCACTATTATCAATGGAAATTGCTATTGGTAGAAAGTCACAAGCTGGCGCTCCAAAGGCTATGAGATTAATTAATAAGAAAGCTGAATTTGTAGGTTGGGCAGCAACTTCAAATGCTTTCTTTATTTTAACTTACTACGCAGTAGTATTTGCATGGTGTATTCTTATGACTGTTGTAAGCTTTAAATTTGCTGGCGAAGCAAAAGACGTTGATGCAGCAGGAAGCTTATGGATGAATGAAATCGGAGTTACATGGTCTACATCATTTAAGGGCGATGGTGGTGATATCCCAGTTGCTTTACTAGTTTGCTTACTAGTTGCTTGGGGATTCATTTACGGATGTATAAGAAAGGGAACTTCAAGAGTTTCTAAAGTTGTAAAATACACTGTATTTTTACCAGTTGCAATGTTAGTTATCCTTGCAATTAAGGGATTCATTAAGAATGAACACCTTGGTGATGCTTTAGGTGCTTTGTTTATTCCTAAGTGGGAATCATTCGGAGATCCAAAACTTTGGATAGATGCTATTGGTCAAGCATTCTATAGCTTATCAATCATGATGGCTATCATGTTTGCATATGGTTCATATGTAGGTAGATCAGAAAAAATTGCTGAAGATGCTATGATTATTGCTGTTGCAGACTTTGCTTGCTCAGTACTTTCTGGTATCGTATTATTCACAACAATGTATCAAACAGGTAGAACAGTTGACGATATGTCAGCATCTGGTATTGCTACAGCATTTATCATCTACCCACAATCAATTGTTATGTTAACAGACGTTCCAGCATTAAATGCCATCTTCGGATTTGTATTCTACTTTATGTTATGTACTCTTGCAGTAGACTCAGCATTCTCAATTCTAGAAGGTGTTTCTGCTGCTGTTGCAGATAAGTTCTTATTAAATAAGAAGAAGACAACAAAGTTGATTGCTATAATCGCCGGTTTAATATCAATCGTATATGCAACAGGTGCTGGTGTAGGTTGGTTAGATATCGTAGATAACTGGACAAACCAATACACATTAATTATTATCGGTATCTTAGAAGCTATATGCGTAGGTTGGTTCTGCAATACAAAGTACGTTCTTGACGAAGTTAACTTAAATGCAAAAGCCAAGGGATTCAAGATGCCAAAATGGTGGTTCTATGGTTCAGTTAAATATGTTGCTCCAGCAATCTTAGCAGTACTTCTTGTATGGCAAATGGTAAACTTAGGAAAAGCTGGTTTCAGATACAATGCTGCAGACTATGCACTAGCTGCTGAAATTATCGGTGGTTGGATTGTTACTGTTCTTTGCTTTGCTTCAGGATTTATTGTTAAATTTGCATGCAAGCATACAAAGAGAGGTAGAACAATTTTAGCTTTAGAAGCTAAGGAACCAACTTGGGCTGAATTAAACGAAAAGCAAGAACTTGCTGAGGAGTTCGAAATGGAAGTTATGAAGGAAGAACATGTTGATGTTCAAGATGGCAAAATTGTTGATGAAGTAGTTAATGATGAGCCAGCTGTTGCAGCTCCAGTTGTAGAAGACAAGCAATAATTTGAAGATAGGCTGAAAGGCCAGAAGTATATTAGAAAAATAGTTGTCCATATAGCACATGGCAACTATTTTTTTATGCAAAATTCTCGCAGTATGTCGTTATTGATAATTTATAAATCCCATTGTAAAATAAAAATAGATAAGAAGGGGGTTTCATGGAAAAGGTTATTATTAAGGCTAGTGATGGCTACAATTTAAATGTTCATGTATTTGATGTTTCAAAGCCAAAGGGATTTATTCAAATTATTCACGGAATGGAAGAACACCAAGAAAGATACGAATTACTTGCTAGTGAGTTAAACAATGCGGGCTATAGCGTTATTACGTCCAATTTAAGAGGCCATGGAGATGACGCTCCTTGTCTTGGTTATTTTGCAGATAAAGATGGCTATAAACTTGTATTAGAAGACGAAAAATTGATTACTGATTATATTCTTAACAAATATGGTGTTGGTAAGATTATTTTATTTGGTCATTCTATGGGTACAATTATCGCAAGAGATTTAATGATGAGTGAATCAAATGTATATGAGAAAGTTATACTTTCTGGATATCCAAATCCACAACCAGCAGCAGGTGCAGGCATTATGCTTGCAAATATAGTTCAAAAATTTAAAGGTCCACAATACTTCTCTAAGTTCTTAGAGGGAATGGCTGTAGGTGCTTTTAATAAGGCTGTAAAGAATCCAAAAACAGACTTTGACTGGTTATCATATAATGAAGATAATGTTGATGCTTATATTAAGGACCCATATTGCGGTCATGGCTTCAAAGTTTCAGCTCTTAGAGATCTATTTATTCTTATAAAGAATATGGCCAATCCTGTTGGTTATAATGATGTCAACGAAAAACTTCCAATATTTATGTTCTCAGGGGAGGATGATCCATGTACAGGTGGCGAAAAGGGAAGAGAAGCTTCTCTTAAGGTATTACAAGCAGCAGGATTTAAGAATATTGAAGTTAAAGTTTATGAAAAGATGAGACATGAAACTTTAAACGAAAAGAAGAGAGATATTATTGTTAAAGATATCATTGAATTCTTAGGCTAATTTTTACCAAAAAATATAATTTTGGCACTTTCTTAATGGGAAGTGCCATTTTCTTTATTTTGTGTCTTTGACATTTTCTTTACCACTATATATTGTGGTCTATCTTGATTTTCCTTTAATAATTATAATATAATATATAAGAGCAAAGTCTCTAATCTATTTTTATTGAAGGAAATAAAATATGTCAGAAAGTTATGGAGCAAAGGACCTTGAAGTATTAGAAGGCCTTGAAGCAGTTAGACAAAGACCAGGTATGTACATCGGAACAACGGGCTCAAAAGGTATGCATCACATACTTTGGGAAATTGTTGATAATTCTATCGATGAAGTAGCTAATGGTTATGGTGACACAATTGAAATTGAACTTCATGAAGATAATGTAGTAAGTGTAAAGGATAATGGTAGAGGTATCCCAGTAGACATACATCCAAAATATAAGGTTCCAGGTGTATATCTAGTTTTTACTAAATTACACGCAGGTGGTAAATTTAATAACAAAAACTATGGATTCTCAGGTGGTCTACATGGTGTAGGCGCTTCTGTAACAAATGCCTTATCTGAATGGTTAAAAGTAGAAATCGCTAGAGATAAGAAAGTATATAGTGCCGATTTCCATTCAATAGAAGTTAATGGAAAGATTAAGAGCGGTATTATTAATCATGAACTTTCAGTAAGAGATATTGATGATAAAAAAGCAAGGGGAACAAAAGTAACATTTAAACCAGATCCTCGTGTATTTAATAAAGAGCAATTTGATTTTGAATTAATTAAAACAAGAATCAAGGATTTAGCATTCTTAAATGCAGGAATGAAAATCTCTCTTGCAGATTATAGAAATCTAACTGAATCTGGAAAGCCTAAGACAAAGTCTTATTGCTATAAGGGTGGTTTAACTGATTTCGTTAATTATTTAAACGAAGGAAAGACAACTTTATATCAACCACCAATTTTCATTGAAAAGAAACAAGATAACTTTATCGTATCAGTTGCTATGCAACTTACAGATTCTTATTCAGAGAATGTTTATTCATACGTTAACAATATTCCAACTTCAGAAGGTGGTACACATGAAGTTGGATTTAAATCTGCTTTAACAAAAGCTTTAAACGATTTAGGAAGACAAAAGAATATCATTAAGGACAAGCAAGAGAATTATATCGGTGAAGACTTTAGAGAAGGTTTAACAGCTGTTTTATCTGTTAAAATGCAAAACGTTCAGTTTGAAGGACAAACAAAAACAAAGCTTGGTAATCCAGAAGCAAGAACTTTGGTTGAAGGTTTATTGACAGATGCTATTAAAGACTATCTAAACAACAAAGCAAAGAAAGAAGTTATCGATGCTATCTTTGCTAAAGCAGCACTTGCTATGAAGGCAAGAACAAAATCAGCAGAAGCTAAGAATATAGCAAGAGCTATTAAGAATAATTCTTCATCACTAATTGGTAAATTATCTGGCTGCTCAGGAAAGAAACCAGAGCTAAATGAATTATTTATCGTAGAAGGTGATTCAGCCGGTGGTTCTGCAAAGATGGGTAGAGATCCAAAGACTCAAGCTATCTTACCTTTGAAAGGTAAGCCACTAAATACAGAAAAGAAGAGAGTTGCTGATATCGTTAAGAATGAAGAATTATTATCTTTGATAAACGCACTTGGAACTTCATTCGATAAAGATTTCAATATCTCAAATTTAAAATTCCATAAGATTATTATCTTAGCCGATGCCGACCAAGATGGTGGTCATATTAGATCAATCCTTCTTACATTCTTCTTTAGACATATGAAGGAATTAATTACTAATGGCCACGTTTATATTGGTATGCCACCTCTATATAGAATTACAGATAGAAATGGCATTAGATATGCATACGACGATGTTGAACTAAAAGAAATGTTAGCAACAGCAGCAAAGGGATATACATTAAACAGATACAAAGGTTTAGGTGAAATGAATCCTGAACAACTTTGGGAAACAACAATGAACCCTGCAAAGCGTTGCTTAACAAAAGTAACAATTGAAGACGCGGCTGAAGCAGATCACTTGATTACAACTCTAATGGGTGATGATGTTGGTCCAAGAAAAGAGTATATTTACGAATATGCTAATTTCAATAAGCAAGATGATTTCAAAAATATTTTGGGGAATAAAGGGTAGTTATGGCAAAGAGAAAAGTAGAAGAACAAGTAGTAGATACTTCTAAGATGTTAGAATGTACTGTTGAACAAGTACTTCATAGTTCCATGATTCCTTATTCAGAACACGTAATCATGGAAAGAGCCATTCCAAGAATTGAGGATGGTTTAAAGCCAGTTCAACGTAGAATCTTATACACAATGTATATGCTTGGCATTACTCCAGATAAGCCATTCGTTAAGAGTGCAAGAGTGGTTGGAGATTGCTTAGGTAAATATCATCCACATGGCGATTCATCAGTTTATGATGCAATGGTTAGACTTGCTCAACCATTCAATGTAAGAATGCCATTGATTTCAGGACAAGGTAACTATGGTTCAGTAGATGGAGATAGTGCTGCCGCTATGCGTTATACAGAAGCAAAGCTTGCTCCTCTTGCAACAGAACTTTTAAAGGACTTAGATAAAGAAACAGTACCTATGGTACTAAACTTCGACGATACATTAGAAGAACCAGATTTATTACCTGGTAAATTCCCAAATTTACTTGTTAATGGTGCTATGGGTATTGCGGTTGGTATGTCTACAAATATTCCAACACATAACTTAGGTGAAGTAATAGATGGTGTATGCGCATATATTGAAAATCAAAAGATAACTCTTGATGAAATGATGCAATATATTCCAGCTCCAGATTTTCCAACAGGTGGTTTAATCATTAAGGGCGAGGGAATTAAAGAGGCATACGAAACAGGTAAAGGCAAGGTTATTATGCGTGCCGTTGTTAATATCGAAAAGGATGGAGATAAAGAAAATATCGTTATTACTGAAATCCCATTCCAAGTTAACAAGGCAGACATGTTAAGACGTATAAATGATTTACGTGAAAGTAAGAAAGATTTATATGGAGATATTCAAGATATCAATGATGAATCTAACAGAAATGGTATCAGATGCGTTATTAAGGTTAGAAAGGGTGGCAATGCTAAGAGAATCTTAGCAGGTCTATATAAATCAACTGCTCTTGAGTGTGCATTCAATGTTAATATGGTTGCTATTGCAAATGGTAAGCCAGAACAATTGAATTTATTAAAATACATTGAAGAGTATGTAGAATTCCAAAGACAAGTAATCTATAGAAGAAGCCAATATGAACTAACAGCTGCTTCAAATAGAGCTCATATCTTAGAAGGTTTATTAATTGCTGTTAATAATATTAGACGTGTTGTAGATATTGTTTTAGAATCTCCATCATATGATGAATCAAAACAAAAATTAATAACAGAATTTGAATTAACAGATAAACAAGCAACTGCTGTTTTAGACATTCCTTTAAAGAGATTAAATAGACTTGATGTTAAGAAGATGCAAGATGAACTTGCAGCCTTAAAAGCACAAATCGAAGATTTGGAAGGAATCCTTGCTTCTAAGAGAAGACAATATACAATCATTAAGAAAGAACTTCTTGAAGTAAAGAAGAAATATGCTACACCTCGTGTAACAAAGATCGTAGATCCAGAAGTTCATGAAAACATTATTAAGGCTGAAGAAATTGTAGAAGCTGTAAAGGTTACAGGATATCTACTTCTTGGCAATAATGGAGCTTTGAGATTTGTTAACGACAAGATTTATAAAGCTGCATCTAAGAATATAGTTAATTGTGCAGCAAATGAGCTTGTAAAGACTGCTTTATTTGTAGATGGTGATACAAACATTATTGCATTTACAAAGAAAGGACAATGTGTTGTATTTACTCCATCTCAAGTTTTAGATGATAAATGGAAGAGTAAAGGAACTCAAATCAACAAATTAGGTAAAGTCGATTCTGATGATTCAATCGTTGAGATTATGACTGAAAAGCAACTTTCTGGTAAGTCTATCTATATTGCAACAAAAGATGGCATGATTAAGAAGTCTCAATCTTCAGAATATCCAATGGAGAAAAAGACAACATATCCAGGAATTGTTCTAAAGGATGAAGATGATGAAGTAATTTCAGTTCAAATAGTAGATGAATCTTGTGAATACATCTTATTCGTAACAGAAATGGGTAATGTTTTAAATGCATTTGCTGATGTTCCAGAACAAGGAAGAAGAGCATCTGGTGTTAAGGGAGTCAAACTTGTTGATGAAAAAGATAGCGTAAGATATGTAACACAAAACAATCAAGAAGGTGAAATTGTTGTTGTAATGGCATCAGGTTTTGCTAAGCGTGTAATTCTATCTACAATTGATCCAAAGAACAGATATGGCAAGGGCGTTGCTTTATGCGACGTTAAGAAGCCAAAAGATATAGCATATGTATCTGTTGTAAAGAACCCATATGATTTTGCTATCTATTTTGCAGATGGCGATATGGTTGCTGTAAATACAGAAGATATAGATATTGAAAATAGAACAGCTAAAGGTAAGAACGTTCTAAAGAAGGTATCTAAAGATAAATACGAAGCAATTATATATATGATAGCTTCACACAACTTAATATAGGTGATGTATGAGAAAGAGTTTAGGCGCTAAAACAATGATGTATCCTATGCCTGTTCTAATGATTGCAACATACAACGAAGATGGTTCTGTAGATGTAATGAATGCAGCATGGGGCGGAATTGAAACAGACAATAGAATGGGTATGTGTTTGTCTGATGATCACAAGACAACAAAGAATATCTTAAGAAACAAAGAATTCACAGTATCTTTTGGTACAGAGGATACAGTAAAAGCATGTGATTATTTAGGTCTTGTTTCTGGCAATAAAGTTAAAGATAAATTTGAAAGATCAGGTTTAACTAGTTCTAAAGCTGATAAAGTTAATGCACCAATCATAAATGAATTACCAATAGCAATTGAATGTAAATTAGTTTCATATGATGAAGAAACATGTCATTTGGTTGCTGATATTGTAAATATTAATGTTGATGATAAATTCATTAAAGAAGATGGAAAGATTGATGTAGAAAAAGTAGGTATTATAACTTATGATTCTTCTAATCATAAATACATAAAACTTGGCAGTATTGTTGCTGATGCATTTAAGATAGGAAGAGAAATTAAATAGTAACTAATAGTGTCTTGACGCTAAATAAAAAAATATAAAGGGTAAATATGATAAAAGTAGATTTAAATGGAAAATGGAATTTAGTATCTAACGACGGAGTTTATAATTTAGTCGCAGATATTCCTGGTAGTGATGTAGGCAATTTAATTAAACAAAATTTAGTAAAGAATCCTTTGATTTCTGGTAAAGAGGAAGAAGGTATTGAAATTGCTAAAAAAGATTATACATTCTCAAGAAAATTCGATGTTAAGAAAGAAGTATTAGAAAAAGAGCATGTTTATCTAAAATGTGAAAAGGTAGATACTCTTTGCGATGTTTATTTAAATAATAAGCAAGTAGCTTCGCTTAACAATTCATACATTCCTCTTAATGTGGACGTAAAGAATGAACTTGTAGAAGGTGAAAACCTAGTTGAATTTAAGTTCAAATCGCCATACAACTATATTGTTAAAAGACAAAAAGAGAATGCTTTACCAAACAACTTTAACGGAGTTAATGGTATTCCATATATTAGAAAACCAGGTTGTCATTTTGGTTGGGACTGGGGTCCATGTGTTCCATATTCAGGTATCTTAGATGATATTTATCTAAAGGCTATTAATACTGAAATCACAAATATAGATATAAAGCAAGACACTAAGAAAGAAATGGCAGTTGTTGCTATTAAGGCTGATGGTGCTAAAGAGATTATTATGGAATCTCCAAAGGGAGAAGTAATTAAGGGTATTAATGGTGTATTTGAAGTTAAGAACCCAGAACTTTGGTATACAAAAGAATTAAGTGGCAAGGATAGACAACCATTATACAAGGTTGTAATTAAGAATGATGAAGAAGAAGTTGTTAAGTATATTGGTTTAAGATCTTGTTATCTAAATCAAGAAAAAGATGAATATGGTACTAACTTCTGTATTACATTAAATGGCGAAAAGATATTTGCAAAAGGTGCCAACGTTATTCCATTTGCTGCTATTTATGAAGATGCTACTAAAGAAGATGTAGATTATTATATTGATTTAGCGTTAAAGTCTAACTTTAATATTTTAAGAATTTGGGGTGGAGCTTCTTATGCTGATGAATACTTAATGTCAGAATGTGATAAAAAGGGTATTTTAATCTGGCAAGACTTCTGTTTTGCATGTCAATTATATCCATTCTACGAAAAAGATTTATTAGATAACGTAGTAGAAGAAATCAAGTACAATGTTGTAAGACAAAGTATGCACCCATCAATGGCTTTATTCTGTGGTAATAATGAGATTGAAACTATGTATTCATGGATGCCAAAAACTAATAAGTTAATGAAGGCTTATGAAATGTTCTTCTATAACGTAGTTCCTGATGCAATAAAAGATATTACAGATGTATCTTATATTCCATCATCACCACTTGGTACTGCTTGCTTTACAAACATTAATTCAGATGGTGATGGCGATATGCATATGTGGAACGTATGGCATGGTCTAAAGAAGTTAGATTATTACCAAACAAGATATTCAAGATTCTTATCTGAATTTGGACTTGAATCTTTACCATCAATGAAAGCTATATCTACATTTGCTAGTGGAGATGAATTAGAGATTACATCTGCATCATTCAATGCGCATCAAAAGTGTATTGGTGGTAATGAAAAGATGCTTTTCTATTTAACAGAAATGTTTGATTTCCCAAAACATTTTGAAGATTTACCATATCTAACAGGTATTGTACAAGCTGAGTGTATTAAGAATGCTACTGTTCACTTTAGACAAAATAAAGGAAGATGTAATGGTGCAATCTATTGGCAATACAACGATGTATGGAATTGCCCAAGCTGGTCTTCTGTAGATTTTGAGAAAGTACCAAAGGCATTACAATACAAAGCTAAAGAATTCTTTGCTCCTGTTACAGTTTCATGTAAGAAGGAAAAAGGAATAGCTCATATCTATGCTCATAACGACACACTAAAGAAAGTTGGCTTAAAAGTTGTTGTTAAGGAAATCTCGATTGCTAATAGTAAAGTATTGAACACATATAACTATGTTTGCAACTTAGAGGCTAATTCTTTTGCGAAATTAGCAGATTTAAAAGTAAAATTAGACTCGTATTTGGAAATTTCATTCAATAATGAAACTTTATATGAGATCTTCAATAAACCTCTTAAATTACCTTTAAAGAAGGTTAACTTCAATGTTGAGAAAGTAGAAGGTGGTGTAGAAATTAGTGTAGACAACTTCGCATTCAATATCTTTGTTGATTCTAATGAGATATTAGAAGAGAATTACTTCTCATTATCTAAGGGTGAAAAGAAGTTTATTAAGGTAAAAGATGCAGATTCTATAAAACTAACATGTGCTAATAACATTGAGTTCAAAGGAGAGAACTTTAAGAGAAATTGGTTTAGATTAACATACAGATTAAAGATAATGAATATATTAAACTTTATCTACTATTCTAGAACATAATTTTCTTATAATTAGACATAACTTTTCCGTGTCGCAAAAACCGGATTGTGAATATAAATAACTATTTTTTGAATATCGCAATATTCACTTTTTATTGTGGATAACTATAGGTCAATGTGGATAACTTTGTGGATAACTAAGGCAAAAACGCTATTCTTAAGCGATTTTTAAGTTTCCGGAGTGTTTGTCACATATTAAAAAAATAGGGATGTTTAAAAATTAACAATAGGTTTTTTGACACTAAAAGTTTGTTTGAGTTGAGTATAATATTAGTGGTAAAATTAATTAGGGTTTTGAGGTAACATGATTAGACGTTTGTTTGTTGAACAAAAAACAGAATATAATTCAAAGGCGTTAAATCTAAAAGAGGAACTAGAGAACCTTTTCTCAATTAATATTGAGGATTTAAGAATATTTGACAGATATGACATTGAAGGTTTATCTGATTACGTTTTTGATAGATTCCAAAGTTTCATTTTCTATGAACCATCCCTTGAGTATGTCTATACAAAGAACCCAACTAGAGGTTATAGAAGTTTTGCTATAGAACCATTAACTGAAACTGCTGATACAAAAGCTGAAAATGCTGAAACATGTATAAGAATTATTTCTGCAGGCGATGAACCAAAAGTAAAGACAGCAACAGTTTATGCTTTCTCTGGTGTAGCTGATACTGATTTTGAAAAGATAAAAGCTTATATTATTAATCCACTTGTTAATAAAGAAGCTATGCTTGATTTACCAGATACTCTAAATATTGAGTATAAGAAACCTCAAAATGTTTTATATGATAGTTTCATCTCTTTAAAGAATAATGAATTGCAACCTTTCTATGATTCACAAAATTTTGCTATTTCATTTGAAGACTTAAAACTAATTCAAGATTATTTCAAAGACATTAAGAGAAATCCAACAGAAACTGAAATTAAAGTATTAGATACGCTTTGGTCAGATCACGTAAAGCATTCAGTTATTGATACTGAAATTACTTCAATAAATATCAATTCGGACAATCCACATATTGAAAGAGCATATTCTCAATATAAGAGAATCGCTAAAGAGTTTAGTGAAGAGAGTGCTAATTCATATGTTTCATTAAGAGATATTGCTACTATTGCTATAAAGAAATTGCAAAAGCAAGGTAGATTAAAAAATCTAGTTACAACACTTGAGAGAAATGTTAGTGCAATTGATGTCGATGTAGATGTTAATGGCAAAAATGAAAAATGGGTTGTAATGTTTAAAACAGAAACCGCAAATTCTCCAACAGAAATTGAACCATATGGTGGCGCAGCAACTGGTCTTTCAGCGGCTGTACTTGATCCATTAACTGGTAGATCATTTACATATCAAGCAATGAGAGTATCTGGTTCTGCAGATCCAAGAGATTCAAAGATAGATTTACAAAATAAGAAATTATCTCAAAAAACAATTTCAACAAAATCCGCAATGGGACATGCAGAGATTGGTACACAAATTGGTGTTCCAACAGGTCTTTCTTATGAGATGTATCATGAAAATTATAAGGCTAAGCATTTAGAAGCTAACTTTGTTATTGGTGCAGGTAAGAAGGAAAACATGATGGCGGCCGAAGCTGAATGCGGCGATATTATCATGATAGTTGGCGAAAAGACGTCAAGAGTTGGTTGCGGTGCAGCATCAGCTGCTTCAAGAAAAGATACAGATATTAAATCATCTTCATTTGAAAAAGGCGACCCATTAATATCTAGAGCATTACAAAGACTTGTTAGAAGAAAAGAAGCAACAAGTATTGTTAAAAGATGTACAGACGTATCTACCGGCGGTCTTGCTGTAGCACTTCTAGAGAGTGCTAGAAGTTTTGATGTAAATCTAAATTTGGTTCCAAGAGTAGATGAATCATTATCTGGAACAGAAATTGCAATATCTGAAACTCAAGATAGAATAGTTGTTGTTTTAGATGATGTAAAACAAGATGAGTTTATTAAGATTGCTAATCAAGAGAATTTAGCTGCTACAAAGATAGCAACAGTTACAGATTCCGGCCTTGTTAGAATGTTCTATAACGGAGATACTGTTGTTAATTTAAACAGGGATTTTGTAGATTTAAAGGGCGTTAAAGTCAAACAAGATGTTGTAATCAATGAAAAGGTTACAAAATATATGAATAAGCCAAGCCAAGCTGCTAACAAGTTCTTTGAAGAGGGTGACTTTAGAGGTGCTTTACTTGCTGATTTATCAAGATTAAATGTTTGCTCTCAAAAAGGAAGAGCACAAATGTGCGATTCGACAATTAATTCAAATACTATATTTATGCCTTATGGTGGTAAATATCAAGAAACAGAATCAATTGTTATGGCTGCAAAGATTCCTGTAAATGGAGAAACAGATACAGCAACTGTAGCTTCATTTGGATGCTCACCTTATCTTATGAGTGAATCTCCATTTGTTGGATCAATTTATTCGATTATTATTTCAATTTCAAAACAAATTGCTGCAGGTGTTAAACTTGGCAATATCAAATTGAATTTACAACAATATTTCAAGAACCTTGGTAATGATAAAGAAAGATGGGGAGAACCTACATCTGCATTGCTTGGAGCATTATATGCTCAATTGAATTTAGGTATTTGTTCTATTGGTGGTAAGGATAGTATGAATGGTACATTTGGAAATCTTGATGTACCACCAACAATTATTTCATTTGCTTGTGGTATATCTAAAGCAAGTAAGTTAATTTCAAATGATTTTAATGAAAAGTCTGATGCAAAGAATATTTATAGAATTCATATAAGAAGAGACGAATATGGCGTTCCAGATTTTGATGATGCCCAAAAGGTATATCTAGCAATTGGAACAGCAATTGAAAATGGAGATATTGTATCTGCAAACGTAGTTGAAGAAGGTGGCGCAATATCTGCTGTATTCAAATCTTGTATGGGTAATAGAATAGGAACAACATGGGAAGAAATTTCTGAAGACTTATTTGCACCTTTATTTGGTGACTTTGTTGTTCAAGCAAGCGATGTATCTTCACTTGCTGGATTAGATGTTAAATTAATTGCGAAGATTAATGGTACAAGAACTGCAGATTTATGCGGTGAAGAGTTTAAATTTGGCGACGCTTTTGATGCATATACAAAGACATTAGATGATGTATATCCAACTGTATATCAAAATGATGAAGCAGAGAATGTATCAAAACTTATTTATTGTGTAAGAGAGATAAGAGATAATGTTTCAATGACAGTTCCACCAAAAGTATTAATTCCAGTATTCCCAGGAACTACTTGTGAATATGATATGGCAAGAGCTTTTGAAAAGGCAGGCGCTGAAACAAATATCCTAGTTATTAGAAATAGAACAAGATCAGATATTGAAGAATCTATTACTGCATTTAGAAAAGCAATAATTGAGTCTCAAATCTTAGCACTTCCAGGTGGATTTAGTGATAGCGATGTTATGGATACATCAAAGTATATCGTATCTATGTTTGAAAAGAGCGAGATTAATGATGCATTTATGAATATGATTTATGATAGAGAAGGTTTAGCTTTAGGTATTGGTAATGGATTCCAAGCATTTGTTAAACTTGGATTTATTCCTTATGGTAAATTAACACCTCAAACAGAGAAATCTTGCAACTTTATCAAGAATGATATTGGTCATCATGTTTCTTCTATTGTGAGAACAAGAATAGCAACAAATAAGACGCCATGGTTTGATGGTATTAATATTGATACAATTAGTAATGTTCCTATATCTTGCGGTATGGGTAAATTCGTTGCTTCAAAAGAAGAATTAGAAAAGATTCTAAATGAAGGTTTAGTTGCTACACAATATGTAGATAATTTAGGTGATGCAACAATGGTAAGTCCATATAATCCAACAGGATCAACTTTTGCCATTGAAGGATTAATTTCTCCAGATGGACATATCTTAGGTAAGATGGGTCATAGTGAAAGAGTTGGTAAGGATTTATATAAGAACATTAGAGGTTCATTTGATATGGACATCTTTAAAGCAGGTGTAGATTACTTCAAGTAGAATGTCAGAAATTACAAAGATTCAAGCCCAAGCAAAAAATCAAGATAGATGCAATCTATATTTAGATGGCGAATATTGCTGTTCGTTATCTAAATTTGTTGTTTTAAAAAACTATATTTTTGTTGGGAAAGAGATTACAGAGCAAGAATTATTAGAACTTGCTTTTGAATCTGACAAAGATGCAGCATTTACTTGGTCTGTTGAATATGTATGCTCTTATGTTCCTACAAAGAAACAATTAATAAAGAAGCTATATGAGAAAAAATACACAAAAGCTGTGGTAGATTATTGTATTCAAAAGTGTGAAGAATATGGATATATTGATGATAAAAAATATGCCCAAGCTTATGTGTTCCAAAATAGAAAAGTTAAAGGTAAGATTAGACTTGCTCAAGAACTAAAACTTAAAGGGATTAAGCAAGAGTACATAGATTTAGCTCTTGCAGATTATGATGAGAATAACGAAGATGGTTGTTTAATTCTTGCTAGAAAAAGAGCTTTAAATAAAGATTTGGATGATCCTAAAGTTTGTGCTTCAATAGCAAGATTTTTGCAATATCGTGGATATGAATATGACGATATTAAAGCAGCTCTAGATAAAATCAAGATGGAGGCTAAAGAAAATGATTGATGTTTATTCTGTTGAAAATATGAGAAATGCAGATAGAAATACAATAGAAAATAAAACGCCTTCTATTGAACTTATGAAAAGAGCAGCACATAGTGTTTTTGAAGAGTTAGATTTATCTAAAAAGATTTATATTATATCTGGTTCTGGAAATAATGGTGGAGATGGAATTGCCTTATTTAAAGAAATGGTAGATTTAGGATATGCTCCAAAATTATACCTTTTATCTGAAAAAGTATCAGAGGATTCAAATTATTTTTATGAGCAAGTAAAATATAATTTTAATGTTTTTAACATTAAAGATTGCGATTATAATGCAGATATTATTGTAGATTGCATATTAGGTACTGGCTTTAAAGGCGATGTAAAAGATAACGTAAAGCAAGTAATTGAGAATATAAATAAATCAAATGCATATATTGTATCTGTAGATATTCCAAGTGGATTAAATGGAGATAATGGAATAGCAAGATGTTCTATAAAAGCAAATAAGACAGTTGCTATTCAATTTGCTAAATATGGTCATTACTTAAATGATGGTAAAGACTATTGTGGTGAGCTTGTTATAAAAGACATCGGAATAGATAAAACAGTAGATGATGTAATCATTTTAGAAGATAAAGATATAACACTTCCTCATAGATTAAATAATGTTAATAAAGGTTCATTTGGAAGAGCTGTAATAATCGGCGGTTTCAAGAATTATTATGGTGCTATAAAGATTGCAAATATGGGACTTTGTGCATTAAGAATGGGGGCTGGATTAAATGTAATTGCTTGTCCAAAATCTATGGCAAATATTATAGGAGCATCTATTGTTGAAAGTACATTTTATCCAATGCAAGATAACGATGCAGAACTTGTTTTTAACAAAAAAGAATTAGATGAACTTATAAAAATGGCATCTTCATTTGCTATTGGAATGGGTATGGGAAATACAAGTGAGAATAAGAAGATTATTTCTTATATTTTGAACAATTTTAATGGTCCAGTTTTATTAGATGCAGATGGATTAAATTCTTTAAATGGAGATGTTGATATCATTAAAAATGCTAAGGCTAAGGTTATCATAACACCTCATCCAAAAGAGTTTTCAAGACTTACAAATATAGATGTAAATAGTGTATTAGAAAACCCTGTTTCATGTGTTCAAGAATTGGCAAAGGAATTAAACGCAGTAGTTCTTTTAAAGGGCGCAACAACAATTATTTGTGATAAAGAAAATAAATATTTTATGCCATATGGAGGCCCAAGTTTGGCAAAGGGAGGCTCTGGAGATACATTGTCTGGAGTAATACTTGGCTTTATGTCTCAAGGCATGGATTTAATAAAATCTTGCTATATGGGTGCGTATTTGTGTGCAATGGGAGCAAAACGCGCTGAAGAAGAATACACAGAATATGGTGTTTTAGCTTCTGATGTTGCTAAAGAAATCAAGAGATTATTGTCCTAAATTGCGTAAAATATAATGTTGAATATGTAAAATGCGTATGATATTATATTTATATAATAATAAAAAGGAAGGTTAATTATGTCAAAAATCGGAGAGGCATTAAATAAGATGCTTGGCACTGATCCAAATAGACCAGGCGAAATGCAAGCTAAAGAAGTCATTTCTTATTCTGTTGCTGGTCTTGGACAAAACATTATTTGCCAACTTGTTACAACATTCTTCATGGTATTCATGACAGACGTAGCAGGTATTGGAGATAGTGGTATTACATATCTTGCATATATGTTCTTATTCGCAAGATTGTTCGATGCGTTTAATGACCCAATCATGGGAACAATCGTAGATTCAACAAAGTCAAAGAGTGGTAAGATGAGACCATACTTAAAATGGTCACCTATACCAATCGCTATATTCACAATTTTACTATTCACAACTATTCCAGGTACAGAAGCTGCAAAATTAGCTTATGCTACTGTAGTATATCTATTATGGGGTATTGCTTATACATCTGTAGACGTTCCATATTGGGGACTTGCTTCTTCAATGACATCTGATACAGATAAGAGAAATACAATGCTTACAGTTGCTCGTTTATTCTGTACAGTAGGTTCTGGTTTAGTTTCAGTAGTAATTCCAGTTGTAACAGGTGCTTTTGATAAAGGTGCTGAAAACTATACGCATACTATGCAAATTGCATACATTATTATTGCTATAGTTTCCGTAGCTTTAGCTGTACCAACATTCTGGATTGGTTATAAGAATACAAATGAAAGATTCTATGATCCAAATAAAGAAAAGTCATCTCTTGGTGAAAACGTTAAGTTATTATTCAAGAATAAACCTATTTTACTTATGATTGCTGTAGGTGTTGTTGGTTCATTAAGAACTATCTATATGACAACAGCTATCTATTATGCAAATGTTAATTTAAACAATGCACAACTTGCAGCATTAATCTTCATGCTAGTTGTTCCAGGTGGTCTTGCTGCTACATTATTAACACCATATCTATCTAGAAAGATGGGTAAGAGAAACTTATTCTTATGGTCACACGTAATTGGTGGTGCATTACTTGTTCTTTTATACTTTGTTGGTTTAAAGAGTGCAGGTACAGATGATCTTTCTATAGCATTATTCTATGTAATTATCATCTTGGCTGGTATTCCATCAGGATTTAGTAACATCTTAACATACTCAATGATTGGTGATAGTATTGACTACTTAGAAGATAAGACAGGAAAGAGAGCTGAAGGTATTTGCTATTCAATGCAAACATTAATCTCTAAGATTGGTATGGCATTAACAGCATTTGTTACATTATTAGTTCTTGGTGCTTCAGGTTATGCTGCAGCTCAAGCAGGTGAAGCTTTAACAGCTGAATCAAAAGAGCTTGCTGATACATTACAAACAGTTAAAGATAACATTTGGATGGTAACAACTCTTGCTTGTGGTATCTCAATGGCTGCTTGTGCTATTCCTCTTGCATTCTATGACTTCGATGAAAAGAAGCAAGCTGCAGCTGTAGCTAGAGTTGCTGCAAGAAAAGCTGCTAACGTTTTAGATGATGTTGTTGTAGATGCTCCAGTTGATGCTGCTCCTGTAGAAGAAGCTGCTCCAGCAGAAGAAAAGAAGGAAGATTAATTCCTTAAAAAATAAAACAAAAAGGATATTTGCCGCTTAAGAAACCTTAAGCGGCAAATTGAGTGTAAAATATGGCTTATACATCTTTATACAGAAGATTCCGTCCACAAACATTTGATGCCATGATAGGGCAACAACATATTCGCCAAACACTAAAGAATGCTATAGTGTCTGGTCAAATTGCTCATGCTTATTTATTTACTGGTACTCGTGGTACTGGTAAGACATCAACTGCAAAGATTTTTGCAAAAGCAATCAACTGTCTTCACCCAAAAGAAGATGGTTCTCCATGTTGTGAATGTAAGAATTGTAAGGCATTATCTGAGAGTAATAATTTAGATATTATTGAACTAGATGCTGCTTCAAATAACTCTGTAGAAGATATAAGAGATTTAACAGAAAAAACAAAATTTGCACCAACTGTTGGCAAGTATAAAGTATATATTGTCGACGAAGTTCATATGCTTACAAAGGCTGCTTTTAATGCGTTCTTAAAGACACTTGAGGAGCCACCTGAACACGTAGTGTTCATTTTAGCAACAACTGAAGTGCAAAAGATTCCTGCAACAATTTTATCTCGTTGCTTAAGATTTGATTTTAGATTAATTTCAAAAGAAGATTTAACAAAGCATATATGTGCAATCTTTGATGAGATTAAAGTTAAGTATGAACAAGAAGCTGCAAGCGCTATAGCAGAAGCTGGTAATGGTTCTGTTCGTGATGCATTATCTGTAGCTGATATGGTTGTTTCATATTGTGGCGATAAAAAGATTGAGTATAACGATGTTCTAGAAGTATTAGGAGCTTCATCTCCAGATAGTATTGTAGAACTTTGTGATTATATTATTTCAGGTGATGTTCAAAATGCAATTATGCTAGCAAATAGACAAGTTAATATGGGCAAGAGCGTAAATGTTCTTGCTGATGATGTTGCCAAGATGTTAAATAACTTCCTATTTGCAAAGAATTGCCAAGATGCAAAGAACTTACTAGGACTACCACTTGAATTATTCCAAAAGATTAAGGATGCTGCTGCTCCCGCAACAAACTATAGAATTACAAGAGCAACAGAAATTATGGCTGAAGTACAAAATACTTTAAGATATTCAACTTTATCTAAAGTTGTACTTGAAACAGCTATTGCTAAAGCTTGTGATATGTCATCTTCTATAGATACTAATTCTGTAATTAAGAGAGTATTAGAGCTTGAAGCATTTAAACGTTCAGTTCAAGGTAGTAACTTAGAAGAAGGTACAGAGCTTACAGCTCAAACTTTATGGGGCGCTGTATTATTATCTTTATCTCAAGATCCAAAATTTGTTGTTGAATATACAATAGCAAGTAAAGTTAAAAAGGATGAGATTGAACTAAAAGATAGAGTGTTCACATTAAATATTAATAATGATGCTCTATATAATGAAATTGTTAAATATAAAGATTTCTTCAATAGATTTGTTAAGAAGGACTTTATGGAAATTAAGTCAGTTGAGATTAATCATATTGTAGATATTAAAAAAGAAAATTTAGATAAAGTAAAAAATCTATTCTAAAAAGGAGATACAAAAATGGGATTTGGACCATATAGAGGCGGTGCCGGTGGTGGCATGGGCGGTATGCAACAATTAATGAAACAAGCACAAAAGATGCAACAAGAAATGCAAGAAGCTCAAGCAGAACTTGCTGAATTAGAAGTTACAGGAAGTGCATCTGGAATGGTAGAAGTTAAGATGACTTGCGATGGTAAGTTAACAGGTATTTCTATTAAGAAAGAAGCTGTTGATCCAGATGATGTAGAAATGCTTGAAGATTTACTTGTAGCTGCATTTAATGACGCTCAAGATCAAGTTGAAACAGAAAAGAACGAAAGAATGGGTAAATTCGGTAACCTAGGTGGTTTAGGATTCTAATATGCAAACACAAATCGAGTCTTTAGATAATTTAGTAGCTCAATTTACAAAATTGCCATCTGTTGGTTCCAAAACAGCACAACGCTACGCATATTCAATTATTAACATGAGTGAGGAAGATGTTAATCTTTTTGCTCAATCTTTGATTGATGCAAAAAAGAAGATTCATTATTGCAAAACTTGTGGTAATTATACAGATAAAGATGAATGCGAAATTTGTGCAACAAGGGACAAGTCTATTATTTGTGTTGTAAAAGACCCAAAGGATATTTCTGCATTTGAAAAGACAAGAGAGTATAAAGGTGTTTACCATGTTTTACATGGTACTTTAAATCCTCTTGCAGGAATAGGACCAGATGATATTCATATTAAAGAGTTAATTAAAAGACTTGATGGTGTTAAAGAAGTTATCGTTGCAACTAATCCAGATGTTGATGGAGAAGTTACAGCAGCGTATATTGCAAAGTTAATTAAACCACTTGGAGTGAAGGTTACAAGACTTGCTTCTGGTGTATCAATGGGCTCAGATATTGAGTACACAGATGAAGTAACTTTAACACGTGCACTTCAAGATAGAAAAGAAATATAAAAAATCTACGACAGATTTTAAAATCTTATTCAATTTTATTGCGTAAGAAAAAAACTAAGTGATATAGTTTATATGTAAATCTTTAAGATAGTCCAGAGAGGCTAATAAGAAATTATTATATTCATATAAATTGTTTATACTAGTTTTCTAGTCTTTTTGGCTGGAAAACTATTTTTATTTAAAGCGACAAGGAGAAATAAAATGAAGGTTGTAAAAGATCGTAAACTTGTTTTAGCAAACGGAGAGGTATTCGAAGGAGTAGGTTTCGGCTCAAAAAAAGATAAGATTGCTGAAATCGTTTTTAATACTTCAATGGTCGGATATCAAGAAATACTTTCAGACCCATCATATTGTGGTCAAATAGTATGTTTAACTTATCCTCTAATTGGTAACTATGGTATTACAGATGATGACTATGAATCAAAGTCTATTAAGATGAGTGGATTTGTAGTTAGAGAATATAACGATAGACCATCAAACTTCAGAGCTACATCATCTTTAGGTGATGTAATGGATGAAGCAGATGCTGCTGGTATATCTAATATCGATACAAGAAAATTAACAAGAATTATTAGAGATAATGGTTCACAACTTTGTATGATATGCGATATCAATAAGCCAACAGAAGAAGCATTAAAAGAAATCAATGCTCGCGGTTTTGAACATGACCAAGTATCAAGAGTTTCAACTAAGAAAGTTTGGTATTCAAGAACTGCTAATCCAAAATATACAGTTGTTGCTGTAGATTGCGGAATGAAGATGAATATCGTAAGAAAGTTTAACCAATTTGGCTGTAATGTAGTTGTAGTTCCATATACAACAACATTTGAACAAGTTATGTCATTCAGTCCAGACGGTTTATTTATATCAAATGGTCCTGGTGATCCAGAAGATGCAGCTCCAGTTATTGAACTTGTAAGAAAAGCAAAAGGTGTTTTACCAATCTTTGGTATTTGTTTAGGACACCAAATTATTGGCCTTGCTTATGGTGCTAAAACATATAAGATGAAGTTCGGACATAGAGGTGCAAATCACCCAGTTAAGAACTTATTAAATGGTCATATTGAGATTACATCTCAAAACCACTCATTCGCTATAGATAAAAATTCATTAGAAGGAACAGGACTTGAATTAACTCACGTTAATGTAATTGATGGAGAGTTAGAAGGTATTAGAGATACAAAGAATCATGTTATCGCTATACAATATCACCCAGAGTCAGCTGCAGGTCCTGAAGATTCAGAATATTTGTTTAAACAATTTATTGATTTAATGCAAAACTATGGAGGTAACAAAAATGCCTAAGCGTAAAGATTTAAAGAAAATCATGGTTATCGGTTCAGGCCCAATTGTTATCGGCCAAGCTGCTGAGTTTGACTATGCAGGTACACAAGCTTGTATAGCATTAAAAGAAGAAGGATATGAAGTAGTTCTAGTAAACTCAAATCCTGCAACAATCATGACAGATACAGATATTGCAGATAAGGTTTATATGGAACCACTAGACTTAGAGCATGTTGCTAAGATTATAAGACATGAAAGACCAGATGGCTTGTTATGTTCAATTGGTGGTCAAACAGGATTAAACCTTGGTATGAAACTTGCAAGAAAAGGTATTCTTGACGAGTGCGGTGTTGAACTTTTAGGAACTAATGCTGACGCCATTGAAAAGGCAGAAGATAGAGAAAAGTTTAGAGATTTATGTCTTGAACTTGGTGAACCAATTTGTCAATCAGAAATTGCTTGTACAGTTGAAGAAGCTGTAAAGGCTGCAAATGATATTGGTTACCCAATCATTATTAGACCTGCATTCACATTAGGCGGTACAGGTGGCGGTTTTGCAGATAATGAAGAAGAATTAAGACCACTTGTTAAGAATGCTCTTAAGTTATCTCCAGTAACTCAAGTTCTTGTAGAAAAGTCTATTAAAGGATTTAAAGAAATCGAGCTTGAAGTAATGAGAGATAAGAACGATACAGCTATTATTGTATGTTCAATGGAAAACATTGACCCAGTTGGTGTACATACAGGTGATAGTATCGTTGTTGCTCCAGTACAAACTCTAACAAATAAAGATTATCAAATGCTAAGAAATTCAGCACTTAGAATTATTCGTGCACTTGGTATTGAAGGTGGATGTAACGTTCAATATGCGCTTGATCCATATTCATTTAAATATTATGTAATCGAAGTCAACCCAAGAGTTTCAAGATCATCTGCTTTAGCTTCTAAAGCATCAGGTTTCCCAATTGCGAGAGTATCAGCAAAAATTGCTGCTGGTTTAACTCTTGATGAGATTGCAATTTCTTCTACAATTGCTTCATTTGAACCAACACTAGATTATGTAGTATGTAAGTTCCCAAGATTCCCATTTGATAAATTCCAAGATGCAAATAGAGCATTATCTACACAAATGAAGGCTACTGGTGAAGTTATGAGTATCGGTAGAACAATTGAGGAATCATTATTAAAAGCTATTAGATCTTTGGAGAATAAAGTTGATCATATCGAATTAAAGAAATGCAAAGATATGACAGATGATGAACTTCTAGGATTTATAGCAGAAAATACAGATGAGAGAATTTATGCTGTAGCAGAAGCTTTTAGACGTAATATGTCTATTGAAAAGATTTATAAGATTACAAAGATAGATAGATTCTTCTTAGATAAGATTAACCATATTGTAGAGATAGAGAATCAATTAAAGAGTGTAGAACTTGATGAAGAAACATTACGTTATGCAAAAGAGTGGGGCTTCTCAGATTCTTATATCGGAAAGATTTATGGAAAGAGTGCTATAGATATTTATAACATTAGAAAGAAATATAATATCTATCCTGTATATAAGATGATTGATACTTGTGCTTCAGAATTTAAAGCATATGTACCTTATTTCTATTCAACATATGAATCAGAAAATGAATCAATTAAATCGGATAGAAAGAAGATAGTTGTATTAGGTTCTGGTCCAATTAGAATTGGACAAGGTGTAGAATTTGACTATACAACAGTTCATGCTATTTGGGGTATTAAGCAAATGGGTTATGAAGCTATTATCATTAACTGTAACCCAGAAACAGTATCTACAGACTATACAATTTCAGACAAGCTTTATTTTGAACCTTTAACATATGAAGATGTTATGAACATTATCGATATGGAAAAACCAGAAGGCGTTATTGTTGCACTTGGTGGACAAACTCCAATCAACCTTGCAAATAAACTTGATGCTGCTGGTGTTAAGATCTTTGGTTCTTCAGCTCACTCAATTGATCTTGCTGAAGATAGAGATTTGTTTGAAGAAGCTATGAATGAAATAGATATACCAATGCCAAAGGGTTATGGTGTATTTAGTGTTGATGAAGCTGTTAAGGCAGCAAATGAAATTGGCTATCCAGTATTAGTTCGTCCTTCATTTGTTCTTGGTGGAAGAATGATGCACATTGTTTACGATGAAGATGTGTTAAGAGCAAAGGTAGCTGAAGCTGTAGCATTTGATTCAGAACACCCAATTCTTGTAGATAAATATGTATTAGGTCAAGAGAGTGAAGTTGATGCTATCTGCGATGGTGAAGATGTATTTATTCCAGGTATTATGGAACACATTGAAAGAACTGGTGTACACTCAGGAGATAGTATGTCTGTATATCCTCCATATTCATTAAACGAGGAAGCACAAAAGACTATTATTGATTACACAGTTAAAATTGGACGTAAGTTGAAGATGATTGGTTTATACAATATCCAATTCATTGTAGATAAAGATAACAAAGTTTCTATTATCGAAGTTAACCCAAGATCTTCAAGAACTGTTCCATTCTTAGCTAAGTCTACAAATGTACCTATTGCAAATATTGCTACAAAGGTAATGCTAGGAGAAAAGTTAAAAGATTTAGGATATGTAGGTGTTCAACCAAAGAGAAAGAGATGGTATGTTAAGACTCCAGCGTTCTCATTTACAAAACTTACAGGACTTGATGTAGTATTATCTCCAGAAATGAAATCAACTGGTGAAGCAATTGGTTATGATGCATCATTAAATAGAGCTTTATATAAGTCATTAAAGGCATCAGGAACAAGAGTATCAAGTTATGGAACAATCTTAGCTACAATTGCGGATAAAGACAAGGAAGATACATTGCCATTAATTAGAAGATTCTATAACTTAGGATTTAATATTGAAGCTACAACAGGAACAGCTAAGTTCTTGAAAGAGCATGGAATTAAGACAAGAGAAGTTCAAAAACTTTCAGATGGTTCAGAAGAGATTATTGAACATATCAAGAAGGGTTATGTTACTTATGTAGTTAATACTCAATCTGAAGGTGAGAATATGGATGCTAAGATTATTAGACGTGCAGCAATAGATAATAACATAGCTGTATTTACATGTTTAGATACAGTAAGAGTACTTCTTGATGTTCTTGAAGAGACAACAATGGGCATTGCAACTATAGACGATTAGTTATTTATATCAAATGAATATTCCCAGGAGATTGCTAATAACTCCTGGGATTTTTTTACTTTAGTTAAGTTTAAGAAGAGATTGCTATATTGTATATAGGGTTAGCTTATGGGGGCTTATATGAACAAACTATCTAGAATTGGAATCAGCATTGTAATAGTACTTTTAGTATTATTGTTTTTTGTTTCTTTGGTATTTACTAATGAGGTTTCTGCAACACCTCCTATAAATGATCCAGATTATAATCTTGCATTGATTAACTTGCCTAAAGCTGATTATTTATTTATTCCATATTTTAAGAGCGAATATAATATTAGTGTTGCTGATCACAAGTTGTATCTTCGTTATATTTCAGAATTAGATGAGGAAGAATATGAAGCATTAAAAAATAATGAAGATTTGTTTAATGATGATTTTTCCAAATGTTTCTTCTTAACTATATATCTTTATGAAAAATATGAAATAGAAGAGGGAATAGATTATGTTGAATTTGCATTAAAGTATTTACCTAATTCTAGTAATGATGGTAGTGTAGGTTTTTGTCCTATAAAAATGGAGTATTATCAAGATACGACAGAAATTCGATGGGAATGTTCGTCGTATTTTTATAGCCTTTCCAATAACTATATAGAAGTGTATTTGTATGATATCACTCATGATACTTTTTATTCATTTAATGGATTTAACTATAAAAATGAAGATACAATATATTTAATGGACTATTCAAAAGACAGGAAAAATTTTTCAAATCTCAAAGAAGAGGAGCCTATTGAATTTGGCAATTGTTCACCTGATTCAGGCGAAAGTGAAGAATACGAAAATGGTTTTTCTTTTGATGCTAATAGAACAACCTATATAGCATTAAATATAATACTTTTATTAAGTTTATTTATTGTGGAGTTAGCAGTAGCGTATATTTTCGGTTTTGATAAACGCTCTTTAAAAATTGTAGCTACGGCCGATGCTGTTGGTTGCGCGATTTTAACTGCCATACTATACGCACTAGTGAAAATATATGAGTCAAGCTCATTATTGGAAATTTTATTGCTCGTGACTATAGTTTCAATATTTGTTCTAAAACCTGTAATTTACCAATTCACGTGTAATAGTAGAAAACTTGGAAGAAAAGGAATATATGGAGTTGGTTTATTAGCAAATATTTTAAGTTTCGGTTTTTGTACTATTGTTATATATTTCTTTGGCTATCTTCAATTAATCTAATATGTGTCTATTATAAAACGGAAAGCGAATCGATTTGATTCGCTTCTCTCATTATATCCATGTTGTATTCTTTAAATCTTCTTTAATCCTAAGCCTTGTTGCATGAATTTATCAAAAGCGGCCTGGCCTACGCTTGTGTTTTTAAATACTGCAGTGCATTCAAGAATTTCTTCACATGCTTTGTTAACATATGATTTAACGGCCAATTCTGCCTTCTCATCAGTATTATTAAATCCATATTCATTTGTTAATTCAATAATCATGTCTTTATGTTTAGCAAGCATATTATCTGGATTAGATAAATCATTTATATCTAACTCTTTCTTTCCTTCTAGATATTCTTTAATACCTTCGAATTCTTTCTTTAATCTTGCAGGTAAAATGAATAGGCCCATTGCTTCAATAAGTCCAATACCTTCTTTCTTAATGTGGTGTAAGTGTGGTGCAGCATGGAAAATACCATCTGGGAACTTATCATCTGTTCTATTGTTTCTTAGAATTAAATCAAGAACATAAGTATTTCCTTCTTTTCTTGCTATTGGTGTTACAGCATTATGAATATCTGTAGTTTTTGCTAAAACGCCTACAGATTCATCTGAATAGTTTTGCCAAATATCAAAAGCTTCTCCAGCAAATTTTAATAGGTTTTCTTTATTCTCGCTCTCGATATGTACAACAGAGTTGTACCAATCCAAAATATATACTCTTACGTCACTGTAATTTGCTGCCTTATATTCTTGTCTATTCTTTGCTTTAAACATTGGTAGAACTTTATCTCCACCTTGATAATGATCATGTGCAAGAATAGAACCACCAACGATAGGTAGTGAAGCATTAGAACCTAAGAAATAGTAAGGGAAGATATCTGTGAAATCTACAAGCCTTACAAAAGTCTCTTTTGTAACATTCATAGGTCTATGTTCGTTACATAGTGCAATTAGGTGCTCATTAAAATATTGATATGGGCTATATTGCATTGACCAATCTTCTTTGTTTAGTGTAATTGGAATCGTTCTTAATGTTTGTCTTGCTGGCCAAGAAACATTGCCTGCAAAACCTACGTTTTCAATACATAACATACATGCAGGATATCCTGTCTTTGGCTTAGATTTTTCTAGAGCAATTTGCTTTGGATCTTTTTCTGGTTTAGATAGGTTAATTGTTATACCAATTTCACCAATTGAACCATTATGAGTCCATTTAATATTTTTGTTAATATCTGGAACTCTAATATAGTTTGAATTCTTACAAATATTAAAGAACCAATCTGTTGCTGCTTTAACGCCATCTTTATGAGCGATCTTTGTGAACTCTTCAATAGTTGCAGATGGTGTTAGTGAACATAAACCAAATACTCTTGTTTCAAAACGAATCTTTTCGTTTTCTTCAATCATGTTATTTTCTAATGCATATTGAATAATCTTATCCATAACTTCTTCTTGGAAGTTTTCTGGGTATGATGTTGCTTTTGGTGCAGGTGTATCTAGTTTAAATAAATCTAGTAAGGAATTTGTTACGAAATAAAAATCAGCATCTTTTAAAGATAGATTCTTTTGAGCAAATAAAACAAGCTCACTTAATTTAACTTTTAATTCTTCTTTAGATATCATATAAACCTCAACGCTATTTTAATAACATAATTATATTATTTTTATTCAAAACTAGCAATTGAGAATTGTGCCTATAGGTGTTTAATATCTTAGAATTTAAGGACTTTTTCGTGTATGCGTAAAATATATAAAGATTTACATAGTAAATGTTGTGTGATACAATAAATGAGCATAATTTAAATAAAGAGGTGTAGTATGCTTTCATTACAAAACAATCAAAAGTTTATTGAAGCTTGTAAACTACTATATAACACTCAAGATATTCAATATCAAGCTAAGCGTTATGAGAATCTTTATGATTTACATACAAAGAAATATGGCAATGGTGGAAAGTTCTTTTCTTCTCCAGGTCGTATTGAATTATTAGGAAATCACACAGACCACAACAATGGTAAAGTATTATGTGCATCTATTTCTGTAGATACACTTGCTTGTGTTACTCCATATGATGGAAAGATTATTATTGATTCAATTGGATATCCACCGGTTGAGATTGATTTAAATGATTTAGAAATTCATAAAGAAGATTTTGGTAAATCAGAAGGAATGGTTAGAGGAACAGTAGCTTACTTTAAACAAAACGGTTATAAGATTGGTGGTTTTGCTGCTACAACTACATCTGATGTATTTAAAGGTGCAGGTGTTTCTTCATCAGCTGCTTTTGAAGTACTTGTTGCTGAAATTTTAAATCAATTATTTAATGATGGAAAATTAGATGCGATTACAAAGGCAAAAGCTGCACATCTTGCAGAAAGTGAATATTATGGCAAGCCATGTGGTCTTTTAGACCAATCTGCTATTGCTATTGGTGGAGTTTCGTATATTGATTTCAAATCAACAACAAATCCAAAAGTAGAGCAAATTAGATGGGGTCTTGATGATGTTGCTATCGCAATTACAAATACTGGTGGCGACCATGCAAATCTAACAGATCAATATGCTGCTATTCGTGAAGAAATGGAAGCAGTTGCTAAGTGCTTAGGTGCTAAGAAATTAAGAAAAGTGAAAGAAGAAAAGTTCTATGATTCTATTAAAGAGTTAAGAGAAAAGGTATCAGATAGAGCAATTGAAAGAGCAATTCATTACTACAACGAAAATAAGAGAGTAGATGTTGCTGCTAAGGCTTTAAAGAAAAATAATGCAAAGAAGTATTTTGCAATGATTAACGAATCTGGACAATCTTCTCAATTATTATTACAAAATGCATATGCTAATGGATCCACATCACAACCAATCGTTCTTGGTGTCACTTTAGCTAAGAGAATAGATGGTGTACTTGCTTCTCGTTTAATGGGTGGTGGCTTTGCAGGCTGCACACTTTCATTTATTAAGAAGGATGCGTTAAAAGATTTCGACGAGCAAATGTATAAAGTGTTTGGCAAGGAGAATGTATATAATATTTCAGTTAGAAATGTTGGTACATGTAAGGTAGATTTATAATGTTTGATTTGGCTTTATCTATAAACAAGATTGCTTTCTCTATAGGTGGATTAGATATAGCATGGTATGGAATTATAGTTACATCAGGTATTGTACTTGGACTATTAACATTCCTTTATATGTGCAAGCAACAAAATATTGATGAAGATTTTTCTTTATCAATGTTCTTAGTTACTGTAATATTTGCTGTAGCATTCTGTAGAATTTTCTATGTTGTACCAAGAATAGGAACAACATATACAACATTTAAAGAGGCAATAAATATACGTGAAGGCGGAATGACTATCGTTGGTGGTATCTTCGGTGGTGTTCTTGCTATTACGCTAATAACACTTATTTCGAGAAAATATCACTTTGTTAAATTAACAGATACGGCCGTTATGCCAGTTATGGTTGGACAAATTATTGGTAGATGGGGTAATTATATGAACCAAGAGTTATTTGGTTTACAAATAACAAATGAATCATTCCAACATTTCCCATTTGCTGTATATATTGAAAATCCAGCTTCTCATTATTCTGGATATGAACCAGGATGGTACTGTGCATTATTCTTCTATGAAGGAGTTTTAAACTTTATAGGTCTTGCTGTATTAATGTATGTTTACCATAAATACAAGAATAAGATTAAGCCAGGAACAATCACTCTTGGTTATCTAATTTGGTATGGTCTAGTAAGAGGTTCTCTAGAATTCTTAAAGATTGACCACGTTACATTAGGTAATACTGGTATCGGAACTATACAAATTATTTGCTATGTTATGGCTGCAATATGTATAGTATTATTGGTTCTTTTATATACGAATAAAATCTACTTTGAGTCAAAGTCATTCCAAACTGTTATAGATAAAAGATGGGATGAAATCAAAGCAAAGATGGAAATAGATGCAAACAAAAGAAGAGAAATAGTAGATAAAGTTGCTGATACTACGGTAGATACAACCAACGCGCAAAATAGCGAAGTGACAGAAAATACTGTTGCGAATGACAAAATCGAGGATGCTAGTAAAACTGGCAATAAGGAATAATGAGAAATCTAACATTACTTACAGATCTTTATCAATTAACTATGATGTACGGATACAGCAAAAACGGTCAAATGAACAAAACTGCTGTGTTTGACGTGTTCTACAGAGGAATTGGTAATAACTATGCAATAGCTTG
>JAEEGL016628498.1_pt1 | contig 32066 bp, 24 predicted proteins | sample 9134231 | NCBI WGS metagenome assembly JAEEGL01 (sample SAMN16246548, study PRJNA631951) | gut metagenome | biome: gut microbiome; feature: rumen; material: fiber-attached | host: Bos | place: Iran: Karaj | collected 2018-10 | reverse complement strand
GCTCCTTCAGTTCTGCGATATCCTTGTCGAGTGGGGCAATCTTTGGCTCATCGCCCTCTGGCTTGGTGGCCTCGCGCTCGATTTCGAGCTGAGCCAGACGACGGGTAATCTCGTCGAGTTCCTCAGGGACGCTGTCGCGCTCCATACGCAACTTGGCAGCAGCCTCATCCATCAGGTCGATGGCCTTGTCGGGCAGGAAACGCTCGCTGATATAGCGCTCAGAGAGCTGGACGGCAGCGATGCAGGCATCATCCTGGATACGCACCTTATGATGGTTCTCGTAGCGCTCCTTCAGTCCTCGCAGGATAGAGATGGCAGAGAGCTCGTCGGGCTCGTCAATCATCACCGTCTGGAAACGGCGTTCAAGGGCCTTGTCCTTCTCAAAGTATTTCTGATACTCGTTGAGCGTGGTAGCACCGATGGCACGCAGCTCGCCACGAGCCAGAGCAGGCTTCAGGATGTTGGCAGCATCCATTGCTCCTTCACCACCGCCTGCACCTACCAGCGTATGAATCTCATCAATGAAGAGGATGATGCGGCCTTCAGCCTTCGTCACCTCATTGATGACGCTCTTCAGACGCTCTTCGAACTCACCCTTATACTTGGCACCAGCCACCAGCGCACCCATATCGAGCGAATAGAGCTGCTTGTCTTTCAGGTTCTCAGGCACGTCGCCACGCACGATACGCCCTGCAAGGCCCTCGACAACAGCCGTCTTACCCGTACCAGGCTCACCAATCAGAATGGGGTTGTTCTTGGTACGGCGCGAGAGAATCTGCAACAGGCGACGAATCTCGTCATCACGTCCAATGACAGGATCGAGCTTGCCCTGACGAGCCATATCGACCAGGTTCTTGGCATACTTCTCGAGCGACTGGTAGTTGTCATCAGCCGATTGCGACTGCACCTTCTGTCCCTGACGCAGTTCCTGAATGGCCTGGAGCATATCTTTCTCCGTACAACCAGCATCCTTCAAAATACGGGCTGCGGTAGAGCTGACTGTTAATAGAGCTTGTAACACAGGCTCACACGCAACAAATTCATCGCCCCACTTCTGGGCGATCTCCTGAGCACGCACGAGTACATTGTTACTGTCGCTGGAGAGATAGGGCTGACCACCCTGCACCTTGGGCAGGTGCTTGATCTCCTGATCGACGAGCACGTCGATCTGCTGGCCGTTGACGCCCAGCTTCTGGAAAATGAAGTTGGTCACATCACGAGCCTTCTCCAGCACTCCTTTCAATATGTGTACAGGTTCGATGACCTGCTGGCCGTTCAGCTGAGCAGTATTGACAGCCTGCTGCACGGCCTCTTGAGCTTTGATGGTAAACTTGTCTAATGTCATAGTTTTGTCCTCCTATTTTTTTATTTATTTCTGAAAACCAGACGCTCAAACTCTGTGCCGAAAGGCGATATCTGACATAATGGCGTATCGGGTTGTCATTTTGTCGTTTAGAAATAAATGCAAATATATTTGGAGTTTCGCTCGTTTTATACTACCTTTGCAGGAAACTAATCTGATGAAAGCCGTATGACTAAAGGTTGGATACAAACCATCACAATGGTACTCCTGTGCAGCTGCGCGATGCTGGGTATGGCCCAAGAGGCTGATACCATACAACACAACACCGACTCGCTGGTGCGCGTCATCCAGGAGATGAAGGTCAAGGAGATGATGATGCAGGCCGCCCTCGACGAGAGCGGGCGTACGGAGCGTGAAGACTCTATACGCAAGGCAGAGCAGAAGGCACGTATCGACTCGCTGCGAAAGGTAACACCTGGTGTGCCTCTGGTCATCGAGGGTGACACCTTATTATATATATATGCCAGTCTGGGTGGCGAGGATGCTACCCACCGTGTGGAGGCTATAGCCCGCAAGGTGTTGCTTATCGGTAAGAGTCTGAAGCTCACCACCGACTCGATGCATATCTTCGAGAGCGAATATACTGCCGACGTGATGTGTGGCGAGGTGGTACTCGTCAGAGTGAGCGACCTCGATGCCCTATGGAACGGCATGACGCGCCACGAACTGGCTGAGCAGCAGATGAGGATACTCTCTGTAGAGATAGAGCGCCTGCATTCTGACTACGGCCTCAAGGCCAAGCTGACAGGACTGGGCTGGGCAATCTTCCTGATTGTGGTTCAGATTCTGTTCTTCATCCTGACAGCACGCCTGTTCCGCTATCTGCGCAAGCGCATCATGACAGACATCAACCATCGTCTGAAGCCACTCATCATCAAAGGCTACGAACTGCTGAACATCAACCAGCAGAAGCGTGCCCTGCTCTTGCTGACCCGCATCCTGCAGATCTGGCTGGTAGTTGTCCAGCTATTCATCTCGTTGCCCCTGCTGTTCAGCATCTTCCCTGAGACGGAGAAGTTTACCGTCAACATGATCAACTATGTGTGGAGTCCGCTGCGCGACATCGCCTTATCGCTGATTCGCTACTTCCCGAATCTGGTGAAGATCGTGGTCATCATCTTTGTGGTGCGCTACATCACAAGAGGCTTGCGCCACATCTTCGACGAGATATCAAACGGACGACTCAAGATTGAGGGATTCTATCAGGACTGGGCACAGCCCACCTATCATATTATCCGTATCTTCATCATCGCCTTCTCACTGGTTGTCATCTGGCCTTGGCTGCCAGGTTCGGAGTCGGGTATCTTCAAGGGCGTCAGCATCTTTGTCGCTGCCCTCTTCTCGCTGGGATCGACAACAACCATCGGCAACCTGGTGAGCGGTATCATCATCACCTACATGCGTCCATTCCTAGTAGGCGACTATGTGCGCATTGGCGAACAAGAGGGTGTGGTTATCGAGAAAAACGCCTTCATCACGCGACTGAAGGATATCAAGGGTAATCTGGTGACCGTTCCCAACAATTCGATACTGTCGATGCAAACGGTAAACTATACCGCAGCGGTAAGACACGGCAAGGGCAGCATCGTACACTCCGCATTCACCTTCACCTATCATGTGCCGCGCGAGACGGTAGAGAGCTATCTGCTGGAGGGTGCCGAACGCTGCAAACTGCTATTGAAGAAACCCAAGCCCTTCGTGCTATACACCGCACTGGAAGACTTCTATACGCGTTACGAAATCAATGGCTATACAACAGAGACAGAACGCCTGTTCGATGTGTACTCAGAACTGCACAAGAACATCATCGACGTGTTCCATGAGCACAACCTCGATCCGACCTCATCGCATTTTATCAAGATGCAGGAGTTGAAATAAAAAAAGAAGTCCGATTCTGTCGGACTTCACTTTTGTTAGTTGCGGAGGCAGGATTCGTCATCGTTTGCTTGCAAACGCTTTGTACCTTTAGGTCAAAGAGCGTCGACCGGGAGCACGGTCGAATCCCTGTAACAACGAAGAAACCCGACTTTGGTCGGGTTTCCTTTGTTGCGGAGGCAGGATTCGAACGTGCGACCTCCAGGTTATGAGCCTGGCGAGCTACCAACTGCTCCACTCCGCGATGTTTTTTCTTAAGCGGCTGCAAAGGTACGACTATTTTTTGGAATATGCAAATATTTTGCAGGAAAATCGCAAAAAAATGGTATTTTGACACTTTTATGGCGGAATTATTTGGCTATTTCGGAAGTATTTTCTAATTTTGCACATCGTACATATTATGTGCAATTCATGAATAATCGGGAGGGATAAAAGCATGTCCATATCAAAGACACGACAAAAACTGGTGGATGTAGCACGTCAGCTGTTTGCCAAGAACGGTCTGGAGAATACAACGATGAACGACATCGCGCAAGCTTCAGGCAAGGGACGCCGTACGCTCTACACCTATTTCAAATCCAAGGACGACATCTATTATGCGGTCATTGAATCAGAGTTAGAACGCCTGTCAGACCAACTCGACGAGGTGGCAACCAAGCGTATTCCCCCTCAGGAGAAAATCATCGAGCTGATATACCTTCACCTGAGCATGATCCGTGAAACGGTAGTGAGAAACGGCAACCTGCGTGCCGAGTTCTTCCGTAACATCTGGATGGTGGAGAAGGTTCGCAAGAATTTCGATGATGCCGAGATTGAGCTGTTCCGCAAGGTCTATACCGAAGGCAAGGAGGATGGTGAGTTCGACATCGACAACGTGGATTTGGTAGCCGACATCACCCACTATTGTATCAAAGGTCTGGAGGTGCCCTACATCTATGGCCGTATAGCCCACGGCATGAAAGAAGAAGACACCAAGCCACAGGTAGCCAAGATTGTATATAGTGCGCTGGGCAAGAAGCTAAAAGGATAAAACAATAAGACATTCAAACAATAAATATCAAGTATTAAAAAGAAAATTATGGGATTATTAGAAGGAAAGACAGCGCTGATTACAGGTGCTGCACGTGGTATTGGTAAGGCTATTGCCTTGAAGTTTGCTGCTGAGGGTGCCAACATCGCCTTCACCGACCTGCAGATCAATGAAGAAACAGAGAAAGAGATTGCCGCCCTGGGTGTCAAAGCCAAGAGCTATGCCTCAAACGCTGCCGACTTTGCACAGACTGAGGAGGTCGTGCAGGCCGTCAAGGAAGAGTTTGGTAGTATCGATATCCTGGTGAACAACGCCGGTATTACGAAAGACGGTCTGATGCTGCGCATGACTGAGCAGCAGTGGGATGCCGTGATTGCCGTCAACCTGAAATCGGCCTTTAACTTCGTACACGCCTGCACACCGATTATGATGCGTCAGCGTGGTGGTTCAATCATCAATATGGCCTCTGTTGTAGGTGTTCACGGTAATGCAGGACAGGCCAACTATGCCGCTTCAAAGGCTGGTCTGATTGCCCTCGCCAAGAGTATCGCCCAGGAGATGGGTCCCAAGGGCATCCGTGCCAACGCCATCGCCCCCGGTTTCATCGAGACAGCCATGACTGCTGCCCTACCCGATGAGGTTCGCGAGGAGTGGAAGAAGAAGATTCCCCTGCGCCGTGGTGGTCAGGTCGAAGATATCGCCAATGTAGCCACCTTCCTCGCCAGCGACTTGTCAAGCTATGTCAGCGGTCAGGTCATTCAGGTCGACGGTGGTATGAATATGTAACAAAAATAAACAAAACCAATAACTATGGATGAAGAAAAAGTACTGAACGAAGAAGCCCTTGACTTTTTGGACGAGGCGATGTTCACCTCCTCACTTATCAGTGATAAGGAGCGTCAGAACGGTAGAGTGGAAGACGTAGACGACATCTATCCGCGCACCAAGGCCGAGGCTGAGTATATGGACGAGATGCTGAATCGTGCCGAACAGGTGGCCGAGGACCGCAACGACGAGAAGTATAACGAGCGTTACTGTATGTTGCGCGAGATCGTCGACTGGTCATTGAAGCGCCATAGCACGTGGAAGTGGAGTCTGATCTGCGGTGCATTGCTGGGTGCCGGCATCTTCTACTATTTCAAGAGTGATCAGGAAGACTCTATTCTTCGTGCCAAAGCTGAACGCGAGCAGGTTGAGCAGTGGAAGACCGTCAAGGTGGCACCAACAGCCTATGACAAATGTCCTGACCAGCATGCCAACGATGCCTGGACACTGCGTCTCAGTACCGCTGAGAAGTACAAGATGTACACGCTTATCGACTACAAGCAGAGGACAGAGAGTTCTTTGAGAGAGGTCAGCGAATATAAGCAGAAGGCCGATACTGCCAAGCTTGAGGAGAACAAGGAGAAGTATCTGAAGCAGGTGAAGTACTATGAAGAGTCTGCCGCCAAGAACCGTGCTAAGTATGACTCTATCAATGCAATGGACTTCGCACAGGTGCATGAGATGGCTAAAGCCGACTTGGCTCGACGCGTAGACAGCGAGGTATCGCATGGTAACACCTTGAGAAACTATATGATATACCTGTTGATACTCATTCCGCTGTATATCATCACGGGTTATCCTCACGGCTACTCCATCACTCGCCATCGTCGCCGCTCAGGCTGTATGAACATCTTCCAGAAGATAGGCTTCGGTATCGCCTCTTTCTGTTTCGGTACTGGACTGGCTATGAGTCTGTTGCCTGACTACAAGGTGAAGACCACTTACACAGATGGTTCTACCTCGACACATACCGAGTCAGACCCAGGCAACATCATCATCATCGTACTCAAGGTGGGTCTGATGATTGCTGGTGCCTTCATCTTCTGCTTCGTTTCCTCCGTCATCATGACTGTCGAGACGGCCTATGGTCTCTTTGAGAACTTCAACTGGTCGGGTTGGTTCAAGAAAATCAAGCCTGCACCAAAGGAGTCTGCCACCGCTATGGCTCAACAGAATACTGAAGCATAATTATCACGTTAAAAAATAAATCACAATGTTTAACAACGGATTTTTTCGCTTCCTGACGAGTGGTTTCGGAACAGGAACAGCAGCCGGTAAGGCTTTCGGATGGACTATTGCTCTTTGTCTGATAGGTATATGGATTCTCTGGTGGATTGTGAAGAAGATTTTCCAAGCCTTCAATAAGGAGAAAGTAGAAGAACAAGAACAATAACATCGATACTCACTTTTCATTATGTCAGGCACGCCAAAAGGCTGTTGCCTGACATTTTTTTGTCTAAAATTTGGAAGTTTCCTTCCTTCTTTGTAAATTTGCAGCTGTTATGCGAGTATGCTACGAGGATAATCATATCATCATCGTCTATAAAGAGAGCGGTGAGATTGTGCAGGGCGACAAGACGGGCGACACGCCACTGTCGGAAACCGTCAAGGCCTACATCAAGGAGAAGTACCAGAAACCTGGAGCCGTTTTCCTGGGTGTGACCCATCGCCTTGACCGTCCAGTCTCAGGACTGGTAGTCTTCGCACGGACCTCGAAAGCGCTGACTCGTCTGAACAACATGTTTCGCGACGGAGAGGTGCACAAGACCTACTGGGCAATCGTAAAGTCCTTGAGGAGCGAGGAGCGTGGAGTGAAGAGTGAAGAGTGTGGAGTGACGAGTGAGGAATGGCATACACTTGAGCACTGGCTGGTTCGCAATGAACAGCAAAACAAGTCGTATGCCTACGACCATGAGGTGCCACGTTCGAAGAAGGCTGTGCTGCGCTATCGCGTCATTGGCCACTCCGACCGTTACTCGCTGGTCGAAGTGCAACTGCTGACAGGCCGCCATCATCAGATCCGCTGTCAGCTGGCTACTATCGGCTGTCCGATCAAAGGCGACCTGAAATACGGTGCACCTCGTAGCAATCCAGATGGCAGCATCTCGCTGCTCTCACGGCGTGTGGAGTTCATCCATCCCGTATCGAAGGAGTTGATAACCATCGAGTCTCCGTTGCCTGCCGACCCGTTATGGTCGAGTATGAACATAAATCGTTAGGGTTATGAAGAAAGTGTTTTGGTGGATATTGGGCATCCTGCTGAGTCCCATTCTGCTGTTTGTCATATTGACCATTCTGCTCTACCTGCCACCTGTGCAGAACTGGGCAGTAGGCAAGGTCACCGCCATCGCCTCAGAGAAAACAGGTATGGAGATTACTGTGGGGCATGTCGACCTGTCATTCCCCCTTGACCTTTCTATCGACCGTTTCCGCGTCGTACAGACAACCGATACCATTGCCGATGTAGAGCGCATGGTGGTGGATGTGCAGCTGTGGCCCCTCATCAGCAGTAAGGTGGTCATCAACGAACTGGAAGTCACCAATACCTCTTTGAATACCAGCGACTTCGTAGCTGCTGCACACGTCAAGGGACGCTTCAGCCGTCTCTTTATGACCAGCAAGGGCATCGACCTCGACCAGCAGACAGTGGAGCTCAACGGCACACGTCTGGAGGAGGCCTTCCTCGATGTGCAGCTCAACGACTCTGTGCCAGAAGACACCACAACCAGCGAGAACTTCTGGAAGATACATATTGACAGCATCGCTGTCGTACGCTCCGACCTTGTGCTCCACATGCCGGGCGACACGATGAGTGTCAACACCCATCTGGGAACCCTCACCGCCCGCGAGGCATACATCGACTTGGAGAGTCAGACCTATACCGTTGGCAGCGTAGACCTCGAACATGGCCGTGTGCAGTATGACCAGAATTTCGAGCCTCGCATCGAAGGTCTCGACTACAACCATATCGACCTCAGCGACATCCAGATAGGTATCGACTCCATCTACTATCACGACCCCACCCTACGGCTCCATATGCGCCAGGTGGCCCTTAAGGAGAAGAGCGGTCTGCAGGTGACCCACCTGTCGGGCCCGATTGTGATGGAAAACGGTGCTGTCCGTCTGCCTAAGTTCCGTCTCTCCACCCCAGACAGCGACATCGACGTAGAGCTCGACATGCCTCTGTCGCTCATGGAGAAGATAGACCCTGGCAAGATGCGCCTGCGCCTGAATGCCCAATTGGGCAAGCAAGATCTGATGCGCTTCATGGCCGATATGCCACCTGCTTTCCAACAGAACTGGCCACAATACCCATTGACCGTCAGCGGACTGGTACGCGGCAACATGCAGCATATGGATTTCCAAGATTTGGAGATATCACTGCCTACTGCATTCTCTGCTACTGCCCGCGGCTTCGCGGCTAACCTTGACGATCCAGAGCGCCTGCGTGCTGATGTGCAGTTTACAGCACATACCCAAAACCTAGGCTTCGTGATGGCCATGCTACCTCGGGACATGCAACGCAACTATCGCATCCCGCCACTCTCAGCCCAAGGACGCGTGAAGGCCGATGGTCAGCAGTATTTTGCCGACATCATCGCTCACGAGGGTAAGGGAACGGTAAAGGCCAAGGGATCGTTCCATGCTGCCGCTATGCGTTACGACGCAGACATCAGCATACGCGACCTGAATGTCCATCACTTCATGCCCCACGACTCCATCTATACCGTCAGTGCTGACTTTACAGCTCACGGACAGGGCACCGACTTCTTCTCGCCCAAGACAAGACTGGTGGCCGACGGCACAATCCATCACATCGGCTATGGCAAGTGGAATCTCGACCATATCACCGCCTACGCATTTGTGAGCGACGGTAAGGCCCATGCCAACCTCGTCAGTCGCAACCCGTTGCTCAACGGTGGTGTCAATTTCGATGCCCTACTGTCAACAAAGCGTTTCGACGGCACGTTGTCTACCGACTTCCAAAAGCTCGACCTCTATAAGCTCGGCTTTGTGGAAAAGCCTCTCACCATCGGAATGTGCGGACATTTTGATGTTGAATCCGACCTCAATCAGACCCATTATGTGACAGGCCTCATCAATGACCTGACCATCAGCGATTCCGACCACGTCTATCGCCCGACAGCTGTAGAGATGCTGTTGAGGACGACACCCGATACCACCTATATGCATGCCCAAAGCGGTGACTTCATTGTCAAGGTTGACGCAGACGACGGCTATGAACATCTGCTGCGCCAGTTTACCATCCTGAGCGACTCGGCAATGGCCCAGCTGGAGCGAAAGACCATTGACCAGCCTGCCCTGCGCCACTTGCTGCCCACCATGAAGATGCATGTGGAGAGCCAGCGCGACAACCCAGTAGTCACACTATTGAAGAGCAGCGCCGATGTCGACTTCCGCGAGTTGCTCTTTGACATCTCGATGTCATCCACTGATGGCATCAACGGAAAAGGATACCTACACTCGCTGACTGTCAGCGATATACGCCTCGACACCATCACCTTCAACCTGACGCAGCGCAAAGAGCGCCTATCCTTCGGTGGACAGGTATGCAACAACAAGAAGAATCCTCAATTTGTCTTCAATGCACTGTTTGACGGCATCATCCAGGAACGTGGTGCCACGATGGGCGTGCGCTATTATGATGCCAATGGCAAGATGGGAGCCCGTCTGGGTGCCAAGGCCGAGGTAGTCGACCAAGGTATCAACATCACCCTCGTTCCTGAGCGTCCCACATTAGGTTACAAGGAGTTTGCCGTCAACAAGGACAACTATATCTTCCTGGGTGCCTCAGGCAAGGTGAAGGCCAAGGTTGACCTGCGTGCCGATGACGGCATGGGTGTGAAGATCTATTCCGAAGAAACCGACCCCACGGCCCTGCAAGACCTCACCGTCACCCTCCATAAGTTCAACCTCGACGAAATCACCTCCGTCATCCCCTATGCACCACGCATGGCGGGTACACTGAATGGTGACTTCCACGTCATCCAGGATGCCAACAGTCAGATTTCCGTTGTCAGTGACCTGGCTGTGAACAATATGACCTACGAACGCTGTCCCATTGGTAATATCAGCACGGAGATGGTCTATCTCCAGAAGGAGGACAACGCCCATGCCGTAGAAGCTCTGCTGATGCTGGACGAGAAGGAAATCGGGCGCTTCACGGGTACCTATTATAATGAAGGTGAGGGTTCGATGGATGCCCGTCTGATGCTTGAACACCTGCCACTATCGATTGTCAACGGCTTTGTGCCCGACCAGCTCTGCGGTCTGCAAGGCTATGGTGAGGGTGAGCTCAGCGTAAAGGGTACGCCGTCGCGTCCTGTGGTAAATGGAGAGATATTCCTCTCAGAGTCTTATCTGGAAAGCATACCCTATGGTGTTAAATTGCGCTTCGATGACGACCCAGTACGCATCCAGAACTCCAACCTGCTGTTTGAGAACTTCACCGTCTATGCCCACAATGACAACCCACTCAATGTGCAGGGTAATGTTGACTTCAGCAACCTTGACCGCATCATGGTCAATATGCGTATGCAGGCCAAGAACTTCCAGATTATAGGCACCAAGGAACATGCCAAAAGTGTGGCCTACGGCAAGGCCTTCGTCAATGTCTTTGCCAATGTGAAGGGAGCGTTGGACAACCTGAACATGCGTGGTCGCCTGGAGGTGCTGGGTGCTACCGATTTGGGTTATATCCTCCGCGACTCACCCATCACGACGGACAACCAGCTTGACAACCTAGTGAAGTTTACCGACTTCAGCGACACGACACAAACCGTTGTCCAGCGCCCGCCCATCAACGGTTTCCGCATGGATATGACACTCGATGTCTCCAAGGGTGCACATATCATGGCCTACCTCAATGCCGACCATTCGAACTATGTAGACCTGATGGGTGGCGGTACCTTGCGCATGCTCTACAGTCCTGCTGACAACCTGCAGCTGACGGGACGCTATACGCTCTCCAATGGTGAGATGAAGTATGCATTGCCCATCATCCCGTTGAAGACCTTTACCATACAGGACGGATCGTATATCGAGTTCAATGGGGATCCGATGAACCCGACACTGAACATCGCAGCCACCGAGCGCATCAAGTCAACCGTGACTGGCTCCAATGGTGTAGGGCGCAGTGTCGACTTCAACTGTGGCGTCAACATCACGCGTACACTCAACGATATGGGTCTGGAGTTTACCCTCGACGCCCCAGAGGACATGCAGCTACACGGCGAGTTGCAGACAATGGGTGCTGAACAGCGTGGAAAACTGGCTGTTACCATGCTCACCACAGGCATGTATCTCGCTGATGGCAATACAAAGCCTTTCTCTATGAACTCGGCACTCAGCTCGTTCCTCAGTTCGGAGATCAGCAACCTTACGGGTAATGCCCTTCGCACCCTCGATCTCTCATTCGGCATGGATAACTCGACGGATGCCACGGGAAAAACACATACCGACTACTCGTTCAAGTTTGCCAAGAGATTCCTCAACAATCGTCTGAAGCTGGCGGTAGGAGGAAAGGTCACCACAGGTGCCGCCGACATGCCAGGAGGACGCAACAACTCGTTCTTCGACAATGTATCACTCGAATACCGCCTCGACGACACTGCCAACAAGTATCTTAGCCTGTTCTTCCAGAACAACTCATACGACTGGCTTGACGGTTATACGCAGAAGTATGGCGGCGGTTTCATCTGGCGTCGCACGCTGCAGAACTTCAAGGACATCTTCCGCTTAAAAGATGACACGACGCTCCCGATGCCCATCAAGCGTCCCATAGCCACTGATTCTCTAAAAACGACAACCCATGACACGAAATAAGCTTACATCATATCTTCTCCTCACCCTATCGCTCTGGCTGATGTCCTGTTCGATGACCAAGGACATCCCTGAGGGCGATCAGCTCTTTACAGGTCTGAAGACCATCCAGTGGCAGGATGCCCAGCAGAGCGACAACCTGATTGCCACACAGGAAGAGGTGGAAGCAGCTTTGGCCACAGCCCCCAACGGTGCACTCTTTGGAAGCAGCTACTATCGTCTGCCCTTCTCCTTCGGTGTCTCTGTATGGAACAAATATGCCGAGAAGGATAGTGGCTTTGCACGTTGGATGACCAAGACCTTCGGTCGCCAACCCGTTCTCATGTCGTGGGTGAATCCGGAACTGCGTGCCTCAGTGGCTCAGAATGTACTGCGCAACCACGGCTACTTCCACGGCCATGTGGCCTACGAGACTATCCAGCAGAAGAATCCCAAGACCGCCAAGATACAATATACTGTCACGCCGGGACGCCTCTACGAGCTCGACTCCGTAGGCTATTTCGACTTCCCTGCCGAGGCCGACAGCATGATACAGTCATCCCTCAACGAGGCTTATATCCATCGCGGCGACCCCTTCGTCGTCTCGCGCCTGGAGGCTGAGCGCCAGCGTATCAGTACACTCTTGCGCAACAACGGCTATTACTACTATCAGCCCGACTACGCCTCCTATCTTGCAGATACCTTTGTGGTCGACGGCAAGGCACAGCTGCAGTTCCGCATGGCTAAGAACGCCCCCGTGGCCGCTACCCATCCATGGTATATCGGACGCATCAACATCAATATGAAGAAGTCGTTCATGGAACAGCCCACCGACTCGATGCGCACCCGTTTTTTCACCATCCGTTATTCAGGCAAGAAGCCACCCATCCGCCCACGTGTTCTGCTGGCCGACCTGAAGCTGCGCCCGCGCCGTGCCTATAGCTATTCCGACTATTTGGAGAGTTCGAGCAAGATCAATGCCATGGGACTGTTCTCAATGACTGAGTTCTCCTTCGCACCACGTGACACTACAGCCGCTTGCGATACCCTCGACCTTACACTCAACTGTACCTTTGATAAGCCGTGGGACTTCTATGTCGAGACCAACTTCAATGCACGCACCATCGGACGTATGGGACCTGAGCTCAAGATGGGTGTCACACGCCGCAACGCTTTCCGAGGTGGTGAGAAAATTGATGTCAATATCCATGGTTCCTATGAGTGGGCCACCGGTAATAGCTCGTCAATGAACAACTATGAATATGGTGCTGACGCCTCGGTACAGTTCCCACGCATCATTGCTCCCTTTATCAGCAGCAACAGTTCACGGGTACGTCGTGATAAACAGGGTCGTATCATTCGTCGTCGCCGCTTCTACAGCACGCCAACGACACTGGCTAAGGCTGCTACCAACATCATCTATCGTCCTGGCTACTACAAGATGCATGTGGTCAGTGGTGAATGGACCTACCGCTGGCAGACCTCTGCCAACAGCCGTCATGAGTTCTCACCGCTCACCGTCAAATATCAATTTATGAACAGCCATACAGAAGAATTCGACAGGGTGATGTCGCAGAACCCCTATCTGTGGGCCACGATGCAAGACTACTTCATTCCTCAGATGCGCTATACCTACACCTACTCCAACAGTTCCTCGTCGATTCATCCTCTGCGCTGGGAGACCACACTGTCGGAGTCGGGCAACGGCGTGGCACTCTATGATGTCATCACAGGTAAGCAATGGAATGACAAGGGTAAGACGATGTTCAAGAATCCTTATTCACAGTTCCTTAAACTCGAGACCGATCTCACCAAGACTTGGACACTTGACAGCCATTCCAAACTCGTCGGACATGTCAATGCCGGTATCCTCTACACTTATGGCAACAGCGACTGGGCACCCAATAGCGAACTTTTCTACGTGGGCGGTGCCAACAGCATCCGTGCCTTCTCGGTACGCGGCATCGGTCCTGGTAGTTTCCCCGGACTTGAGGACAAGGCAGCCAGCTACCTTGTACAGAATGGTGACATCAAGTTTGTCATGAATCTGGAATATCGCCGGAAATTATTTGGCAGTCTCCATTGTGCCGTATTCTTGGACGGTGGTAATGTGTGGACAATGCGCGAGACTGATAATGGCCTGCTGGCAAAAACGGACGCCACCACACGCTTCGAGCTCAAGAATCTGTTCAGTCAAATGGCAGTAGGCACTGGTCTGGGAATACGCTATGACATGGATTTCCTGATATTCCGTCTCGACTGGGGTATAGCGCTACACATGCCTTACGCCACCGGCAAATCAGGTTTCTATAATGTGCCGAGCTTCAAGAACAGCCACACCCTGCACTTCGCTATAGGCTATCCGTTCTAACCTTCTCCTTAGCTCTATAGTACGCCCTGTAGGTCGTAAATCCGCTGGCTTGGGCAGCAGTATCCATGGTTGCCTCAGGATGTTCCTTGATGTACTTCTCGTAATGCTCAAGGCGCAAGCCGTTGACATAGTTGGAAAAACCGCCAAAGCGATCTTGGAAGACCTTCGATACGTATGACCTGCTGTAGCTGCAACGAGCCACGACGTGTTCAAGCCTCAGGTGAGGATTCAGATAGCCCTCCCTGTTTTTCACAAACAACTCTATCTCAGCAGCAATACGGTTGGTACGTTCTTCTGCCAGCCCGTCTTGTTCCTCCTCCTGCTCATTATCGTCAGTGGCCACCATGGTAAACTTTCTACGCCAGGCCGGCATCACAAAGAGCAGCAGTGCTATATTCGAGATAGCCAGCAGCACATTCATCACTGCCATCACATCGGGTGAGTCGAGCAGATAGGGAGGCCACAGCAAAGGTGTAAACAATACTGGCGACAACCATACCCTACGAGCATAGTCGATAGGGAAGTCATCGGGGTTCGAGTAGTTTTCGTCGCGGGCTTCATTGATCCATAGCCACATCTTCCACATAGACCATCCTGCATAAACCATCAGTATGAGGCTCACCCCACAGCACACCTGACTCCACAAGCGGGCTCCAGAAGGTGTAAACAATCCCCCGCGCAGCCATGCATGAGCTATCAGCGGCACCATAGCTACCAACATGAGACATCCTGCCAATTGGGTCACCCTGCGCCACAGTCCGTTGCGTTGTTTCACCGTTCCGAAGAAATAGTAAAGCAACAAGCCGCAATAGAAGTAATAAGTACAAGGGAAATACGTTTTCTCCATCAACCATGCCGCTTCACTGGTCGGGTTGTAGATATAGGGCAGCAACACCGTTGCTCCCGCATAGATAATAATCTGCGCCTTACGGTCGGGCCAGATGTAATCAACCAGTTTCTTGGGAATCTGACATGTATGGAATGCTCTAACAAACGAAAACACCCAACACGTCAGCAAATACATCAGTGCCGCCAAACCGTACCAATAGTAATTGTCCATAACAAATATGCTTTATGGCTGCAAATATACAACTTTTCCATTGATTACAAGCACTTTAGGCAAAAAAAAGGTATTATGCATTAAATTTTAGGATTAGTATTTGTATCAAACGACATGTTTTTGTACCAAATGGTATCGCTTATGTCGCAGAAAAAGTGTAATTTTGCCCACAAAATCAATTCAACCGATGAAGAACGTTAAGCATGATATCCTCCAACCCTTGCTGCAGTTATTCGCATTCGTAGCTTTGTGGTCTGTTCTGATGCTCACTTCTTGCGAGGAAAAGCACCATGTGGTGACGCAAAAGAGTGAAGCCGACAGTATGGTGAATGCCGCCTACAAGGCACATGACTACGAACGCATCCTATACCTTGCAGACACCTTACAGCATAAAGGCACGCTCTCCGACCAGAAAGCATTCTATTGGCGCGGCTATGCCTATTCGCGCATGCGTAAGATGCGCCTGGCAGAGATGGAGTGGAAAGCAGCCACCTCCAAGTCCATCGACAACATCGAAGATCTGGCATATTATGCCAAGACTGCGAATCGTCTGGCAAGTCTCCTTTTTCTGAAGTCCGACTTCGAAGGCACCATCAAAGTAGCCGTTCATGCCATGAAACTGATGGACAATCGCGACTACACCGATAATTCTGACTATGCAAACCTGCTGACATTCATTGGCAACTGCCAATTGAAACTAGGCCGTCTGCAGGAAGCCTCTTCCAGCTATTCAATGGCCTATGAGTCGTATCTGCGCATCACGGCGTCAGAAGAGCTGATCAGCAATATCTCGACAGCGATCATCGGCATGATTACCATCACCGACTCCTATGCTCAGACGGGGCATTATACTGATGCCTACATCTGGACAGAACGGTTGGACAGTATGCTTTCACGCTACCGCCGTCATCCGCTGGCCGACACTATATTTATAGATAAGGAGTGGGCGCGTCTGAACTACTACCGCGGTTGTGCCCTAGAGGGTCTCAATCGTCATGAGGAAGCCGCCAAAGCCTATGAGGTAGCTCAGGCCACACAGTATTCCAAGACCAATGATGGCAACATTGAGGCAACCAACTACCTCATGACAGCCAAGCGCTGGGAGGAAGCTGCCAAGATGTTCGAGGTCTTAGAAACCCAGTTGACGCGTTACGATCTCAAGATGACCTTAGACAATATCCAGACCTACATGGTGCCTAAGTATATGGCTAACGTCGGTGCCCATCGTGTCGACTCAGCTATTGCCACCGGTCAGCGCATCTGTGCGATGCTCGACTCTGCCTTGGTATGGGAACGCCAGAACACCTCTCTGGAGTTGGCGACCATCTACGATACCCAACAGAAGGAAACCGAGATCCTTGAGCAACGCGCACGACTCTCCCAGCAGCGCTTATGGATGACACTTGCTACACTGGTACTGGTCATTGTCGGTCTGACGCTCTTCATCTATTTCCGCCATCGTGCCGCTATGCGTCTGGAGATAGCTTATCGCCATCTGGAGGCCGCTAACGCCCGTGCAGAGGAGTCATCACGCATGAAGAGTGATTTCATCCAACAGATTTCCCACGAAATCCGCACGCCGCTGAATATTCTGTCGGGATTTGCCCAGATCATCACCTCGCCCGATATGGAGCTTGATGATGCCACCCGCGCAGACATCAACCGCCAGATTACGGAGAATACCGACCGCATCACAGGTATGGTCAATAAAGTGCTGGAACTCTCTGATGCAAAGAGTCAGACCATCATCGAGCGTACCGACACCGTGACACCTCTGGAAATTGCCGTCGATGCTACCGACAGATCGGGTATCGCCAAGGCTCCACACTTAAGTTATGACCTTCAGTTGTCACCTGAGGCCAAGTCCATCAAGCTTCAGACCAACAAGACAGCTGCTGTCCGTGCGCTCTCCCTCTTGCTCGACAATGCGCGCAAATTCACAGCTCCCCCTGAGTCGCAACAGCATCACGACAAATTACAAAAGAAGAACGCTCTGCTGTTTATTTCGGTAGTCGGCAAGCAGGTGTTCTTTGCCATTGAGGATACGGGCACCCGTATTCCTGCGAGCGAAGCAGAGCATATCTTCGAGGAGTTTATCCAGCTCGACGAGTACTACAACGGTACAGGTGTCGGTCTGACCATTGCACGATCACTGGCTCGCCGTATCGGAGGTGATATCCGTCTCGATACAGCATATACAGCAGGAGCGCGGTTTGTGCTCACCCTGCCCTATGAGGCCTAGCCCCTGTAATGTCTCGAAGATGAAAGATTAAAAGTTCACACCCACATTGACGAAGAGGCTGCGATTGCGAACTGCATCAAAGTCACTCTTGCCAATATTGGTAATACCGAAATCGAAGCCTATCTCTGCATACAACATCTGATATTCAAGGCCGCAGCCTACACGCAAGCCACAGTCGAAACGGTTAAAATGATTGTATGATGATACAGAAGAACGGTCATCGATATTACGTGTATAAGTCTTGGTCTGTCCAGCGATGCCCAATCCGAAGTATCCTCCAAAGAATGGCATCACATACAAGTCGTCAATGATATCAAAGCCGTATTTTACGACGATAGGTGCTTCCAGATATGACAGTCGATAAGTGATCCTCTCAACTGTTTTGTCATTGATACTTTTCTCACCACCCTTTTCAGAGTACATGATACCAGCTTCCAGCCACAGAGGCATTGAATTTGCCAATTGATGGCCATAGACAGCTCCGAAAGCCCAACCCGTCTTGCTGTCAGTATCGACTTCCGCCATATCACTGGATAATGACGCAACATTCAGGCCTAAACGGACGCCATAATAGCTTTCGGTATCGTTATGATTGTAGCGGCTACGGCTACGGTTGGTATTAAACTGTGCGAAGGCAGGCATCACAAGTGCTGCCATCAGTATCAATGTAAATAGTTTCTTCATGTTGTTTTATCCTTTGTTTAGCTTATTTGGCTGCAAAGATAATGCAAAATGAGCGAAAACCAAAATTATTTGCCAAGAAATTTGGCATCGAGATAGCTCTGGAACGTCTCCTTAAACATATCGCCAATGGGCAGGAAGGTCTCCTGATCCATGATGACCCGGTTTTTGTTGACCTCCTGAATCTTGTCGAGATTGATGATGTAAGAGCGGTGGATACGCATGAAATTAGCAGGCAGCCGTTCCTCTAACTTCTTCATCGAGAGCAGGGTAATAATGGGCTTGGCCTCTCCATCGATATACACCTTCAGATACTCGCTCATGGCTTCCACATAGCGGATAGCAGGGATAGAGACCTTTACGATGCGGTATTCCGTTTTCAGGAAGATAGTATCATCGCTCCCCCCTCCTCCTAAATTAGGAGACAGACGCTCTTTGAGGCGTGATGCCGCTCTCTGAAAGTCCTGCAGGCCGAAGGGCTTGAGCAGATAGTCAACAGCATCTACCTTGAAGCCCTCTACGGCATATTCAGCATATGCGGTGGTGAAGACAATAAGTGGCGGTGCCGAGAGCGACTTGACAAAATCCATGCCATTGAGGTCGGGCATATTGATGTCGCAGAAGATGGCATCGACAGTGTCGTTCATCAGAAACTGTCGTGCCTCAAGGGCGCTCTGGCACTGGGCAGCCAATTCGAGATAGGGAACTTTGCTGATATAGGCAGCAATCTGCTGGAGCGCCAGAGGCTCGTCGTCAATGGCCATGCATCGTATCATGTCAGCGGGAGTGTTAGTTCGACGGAATATACGCCGTCGGCGTCGTTTATATTTAGCGTAAAGTTATTGTCATAGAGCAGGTTTAGACGTTGTTTAACATTGGCCAACCCTACCCCGCCCTTTTCCTGATTGGGAGTGTCAGCCTTGGAGTTACGGCATACGAAGTGCAACTGGTGGTTATCAACATCGGCACGGATGTCGATAAACGAGGCATGCTGGTAGCTAATGCCATGCTTGAAGGCGTTCTCAATGAAACTGATAAGCATCAGTGGTGGCACCGTCTTGTCTGGAGCCTCAGCAGGCAAATCGACACGAATGTCCACCTTATCGGTATAGCGTAGCTTCATCAGCGTGACATAGTGGCAGATGAAGTCAAATTCGCGTGTGAGAGGCACCCCGTTCTTGTCACCTTCATAGAGAATGAAGCGCATCATTCTCGACAATTCCAGAATGGTGGTCTTGGCCTTTTCTGGGTCGATGTCCACCAATGCATGAATATTGTTGAGCGTGTTCATAAAGAAATGGGGATTAATCTGATACTTCAGATACTCCAGTTGCTGCTCCAGATTCTCTTTTTCCAGGGCGACGAGTTTCTTCTGGTCGATGCGGTTCTTGAAGAAGAACTTCACACCAAGGTTCATGCCGAACATCAGGACGAGGATGACCACGGCCACAATGTCATGCTGACCGATAAATGCCGGTGGCACGTGGCGACGCGGACGGAACTCACCACGTGGCTCTCTTGGTAGTTTGCCTTCTTCTGCAAAGGGCGGACGCTCACCATCCATCGGCCGCTCCATCTTATGTGGACGGAAGTCGCGCTTCATCATCTGCGGGCGGTGCGTACACTGATAGGCCACGAAGACCGTTAGTATAGCACCCACCAGTGAGGCATAGAGAATGCGTCTCTGCTGATAGACCAAGAGGGGAGCCAGGAAGAAGTTATGGACGAGGAAGATACCGAGGAATACCGCAAAGAGGCGCCATATCATCCATATCTCCCTCCAATCGAAGGTGATATCGGTATCGCTAACGGTACGTAGATACAACGTCAGCACTGGAGCAGCAAAGAGCATGCCCCAGAGTGCCAAGTATATCACGTTCTCATGTCGCGACTGTATCTTCATGCATTGAAATAAACGCAACATCTTCAGATTTATTGTATTGTTTCAAGTCATAATTAACCACTTACCATCTGCCACCAGGGCCACCACCCATACCGCCAGGGCCACCGCCCATCTGACTGCTGATAGTATTTGAGGCCGTGACATTCTGCGTTGAGTTGCCCAATGTCAGCGTATAGCTACTGCCACTCTTCATGTCTGGAGCCGTCACAAGAATGGTGCCATTACTATTGGAGTATGGCGGCATGGTAAAGGTTGCCAAAGTTGTCGAACCGCTGGCAATGGTGACGGTACTGTTGGCACTGACCGATCCAGAGGTCTGTACTAGTCCTTGTGAGGTAGAGCCGAGTCTGACATCGATGCGTCCGCCGATAGCAAAGATATTACCTCCTGTGATGTAGAGCGCATGGCTCTCGTCAGAGTCGATGCCGGCTTCAGCGCCACTTGCACCATAGGCAATAATGGTACCTCCCTTGAAATATAGGTTACCGTTGGCATCGATACCGTCGTTATTGAGTCCTACAGCTACCACAGTACCTCCACTGACAGTGAGGTCGCCGGATGAGTTGATGGCATCATCGTAAGCTGCTACCATTACACTGCCTCCCGTGATATCAAGTGTGCCCTTGCTTTCGATGCCCTCACCGTTGGTGCCTGCGGTACGTACCATCACATCTCCACCCGTGATATTCAGCACACCATGTTCGTTCTTTGTTCCGATCTTGATACCCTTAGGCGACGAGGTGTAAGCATCGTCCAGATTGTCGGTATTGCCCTTGTAGTTGTGATTCTCAGTGGTGCCATTGCTGTAGTAGAGGCCACCAGTGGTGATAACACGAATCTTGCCACCGTTGATGTAGCCCTCCCAGTCAGCCTTCAGGCCCTTTCCGCCACTGCCTGTTGCCTTAGCATATACCTCACCACCGTTGATGGTCAGCACGCTGTCACACTTGATGCCACAGGCCGCCTTTGTTTCCATGTCTTCCTCGTCCCACTCGCCATTGCCTGTAGCCAGCACGGTAGTACGTCCGCCATTGATGGTGATGTTATAGTCACAATTGATAGCCTTTGCTCCCAGTCCAGCCGTCTCCACATTGATGATACCACCGTTGATAACTGCATCCGACGCCTTAATGCCGTGGTTAGTAGCATTGACATACACATTGACGCCCTTGTCGAATACCACATAGCTCTTTGCATGGATGCCGTTGTTGTAGGTGGCGTTCACGGTGAGCGAGCCCGTACCGCTGAACAGTATCTTACCCTTGCCGTAGAGGGCACTCTTATGGTCCTCGGCGGTGCCGTCAGTCAGCGTATTGCTACCCGTCAGCACAACATAGGCAGCCTTCTTGCTGTCTAGATTGAGCGCTGTCGACTGCGAATTGGTGATGTTCGTACCATTCAGGTTCACCTCATAGTCGGCACTGCCTCCAATGGTCAACGAACCGTCGGTAGTTGTACCACTCACCACATAGCAGACGCCCGTTGTCTTGCCATGGTCTGCAGTGACGTATTTGCCATCGGTAACAGTGATGGTTACACCGTTCTCCGTCTTCTCCACAGGGTTAGCCATATCGATGGCTACCGTTGTTGTGAAGCTCTGCGTGCTGATGGCGTCGTTGGCTTCGGGATAGGTGGCTGTCGCCACATCAGAAGGCTCCGCTGTTGTCTTGTCAATGGTGATATCGAAGGTGCTCAGCTCACCTGTAGCCTCCGTCACAGCACCACCGTCTGTCGTGCCGCCACCATTATTAATGATACCTCCCTGATACCAATCATTCGCATTGTCTTTCGTACATGCCGCCAACACCACCATAGCAGTTGTCAGCATTGACATCATCATGATCTTTTTCATTTTTGCAATTTGTTTTGTGATTATCTATTTATTATTTATTTGCCACAAAGGTAACAAAGAATTGGATGTTCCCCAAATCTTTTCAGCGAACCGGTCGTTTTATTCAACGAAAGAGACCACCCATTGCTGAGCGGTCTCTTTCTTGGTGTATTCTCATGCCATGCATGAGGTCACGCCCAGCGTCGTAGCCAGGGCTGTCAGAATGCTAATCGCAATCCGCACAATAGTTTTCCATGTCTCCTTCTTCATTTTTTTCGTTTTTAGTTAACTAATCACCTTCGTTGTACTCACCGCCGCTGTTGCCGCCGCTGTTACCACCCTGTGAGGGCTCGGAAGGCTGGCTGGTTGCTCCCAGCGGGATCAGCGGCGCCTTGGCACCCTTCTGCTCCTTGTAGTAGCCGTTGCCCTGCGCCACCGTCTGCTCTGTGGCCCTCGCCATCGTCTGGATCATGGGGACAGGTTTCGCCTCGTGACTCATCAGTTCCCTCATATCTTCCTGAATCAAGTCAAGGACGACGCAGAGTTCCAAGAGGGCCGGCTTCTGGCCTTCTGAGAACTTGTCATAGTTGTCGAAGACGTATTTGCCGTATTTGTTGTAGTTGATGCAGAGCATTCCTTCATTGCGGATGGCATAGCCCATCAACTTGGCGTAAGCCTTCTTGTATTCCTCGGTATCCTTGAAGTCACAATCCAGATGGGCGGTATGATAGTCGTAATCCACCATCTTCATCATCATGTTCGTTGGCGACTCCTCGAAGCGCATGATACCCTTGTCCAAATACGTCCTCAACATCTGTTCCTGCTTTGCCAGAAGCATCTCCATCGTGACCTCAGCATGCCTTTTCTTCCATTTGGCGTAATTCTCCTTCACATCGTCATTGTTGCCCTCTTTCATGCGTCTGCAAATGTATTTGCCGAAGAGTTCCGGCTTCGAATTATCCAGCACCTTGCGTATCTCCACCACATGCTGCACCATCTGAGCCACATGGTCCCTGATGGCATAGAAGAACTCCAACGGTGTCTTGTCCAAAAGCGGGCCAAACAGTTTCTCCAGCAGTTCCTCATGGTGATGTTGCCAAAACTTTCCATGTCCCGTTTGAATTTCGGGCTCATGATCTTATCCACGTCCATCTGTTCGATGTTGATATCAGGTATCTCATGACACACATGGTTTTTCAGATCAATGAGGAACTGCTTCAACTGTCCCACGATGGTGGTGATGGTTACATAGAAACTCTGTGCAAATGGGATGTGGATAGCCCCTTCATCCTCCAGGAGATGATCATATACAATCATCCCGTCACAAAACTTCTTGATTTTGATAGAAAAGTTCATAATTGATAATAATTAGTAATATAAATTGTTTGAATAAAGATATAAAAAAGGCTTCCTCGCTGTATCATATACAGAAGGAAGCCCTCTCTTCTCGTCTCATCTTCGGTTATGGTTTTGTTGATTGGTGTCAGCGTTTCTTGTACTTCTTGCCGAACAGGTCGGAGTGAGTACCAGTGTTGAGCATCACAAGAATAAGTTCCTGGTTATACTGTTTCCACACAAGCAACCAGTTGGGCTGAATGTGACATTCCCACTGCCCATCACGGTCACCATGCAACTGGTGGGGCAGATATTTCTCTGGCAACTTACCTTCGGTGGAAAGTATACGGATGGCCTCGCGCAGCAGTTCCATATCATAGCCGCGACGCTCGCACATCTTCATCTGGCGTTTGAATTCGCCTGTAAATCGGATGGTGTACATTGCACTATCCAAGGCATTGATTAAACAGGTCGTCCACGTCCTTAGCCTCGTATACACGTCCCTCTTCGAGGTCACGCAAGGAACGTTCGTAGGAAGACATCCGTTGACGGCGAGATACCGTGATTTTTCCAACGCCCTTCAGCAAACTGATAGCCTTTCTTATATCTTTCAACATCGACATATCATCAATGTTTACTATAATCTGTCCCTGAGTGGGTACTGTTGAAACATTAGCCATAGCCTTCTATTTTATATTTTCACGCTGCAAAGTTAAGAATTTATTTTCAATTACAATGCGATTTGGGCGATAAACTTAGATAGAGTTATTAATCATCTGTTGCATCTACCAGATATCTTCGATATCCTGGACATCGTCCTCGTCATCTGGCAAGACGTCGAGGGTGTCAGCATCAAGGTCGGTGGGACTGGCACAGAGCATCCGGGCCTGTTGTATCATCACTACCTGCATTGCAGGATGTATATACTCTTTCTTCATTTCACTACCTCCTTTCTACCATTCACGATATACAGTCCCTTACTGGTCGGCTTACCCGACAATTTCCGCCCGTCGAGCGTGTACCACGCATCAGACCCCTGAACCGTGAACCCTGAGCCATGAACCGACAGGATTCCCGTCGCGTCGTCCTCGAAGACCATCGTCAGCTCACGGGCTTCGCTACCTGCCAGCAGCAGATAGGCTTTGCGGGCTGGCATGCTGGCACCTGTGTACTCATGGAATCCGAACTTTGCGTTCTTGTTGGCCAGCACATAGAAGGTGCCTGTGCCGAGTGCCGATGTCGATGTCGCCACATCCACACCATGCAGGTCGTTGCTGACGGTATATTCAGCGGCATCGCTGCTGGCGGTCATATCGATGCTGCTGTCGTCGCCCACCAGGATGACAGCCGTACCGGCAGGAATGACCTTGCCCAGCTTATGAAGCGTGATGGTGGTGTTGCTGACGGTGGCGGTATAGGCGCAGGCATTCTCGCCGGCATCAATCGTGTAGCCAATAGCACCGTTATAGTAGGTTGTCCAGTAGTTGCCATTGGCCAGGTTGGCAGCGAGGGATATCGTCTCAAGCGTGCCCTGCGGGGAGAGCGTCACAGTCCCTTCATACACGCTGCCACCATACATGATACTACCATTCTCACCATCGACATGGATGGTGTAGCCCTGGGGCAGATACTGTGCCAGCTGGCTGGCAACGCGGTTGATGTTGTAGCTAAAGAAGGATGCCCCCGACAGCACGACACTCGACGTATTGTCAATGGTCAACGTAAATCGATTGTTACCAGAGCCGAGGCTTGAACATCCCGTCGTATGCAGCGAGCTGCCATTGGTCACGGCAATATGGTCTGCCAGCCATTGTATGTTGTCACTCCAGAAATCGCCGTCGGGATGGTACTGCTCTACGGCTTCGAGCGTGGCATTATCGAGCGTCAGCGTATTGGAGGCGCCCACATTGGCATTGTTGAGATAGGTTCTCAGCGTACCATTCTTGATGGTCACGCTATTCGACAAGGGAATCTGCTCTAATTTGACGTAGTGACCATTGAGATTGATAGTGACGTTCTTCGTCACCTCATATTTTCCCGTTCCCACATGTGTCTCCTTAGTGGCCCAATCCTCGTTGACATCCTTGTAGAGAACCACCTCGTCATCATTGCCAGCGGCATAAAGCGCACTATACAGATAGGGATACGCGGTATCGCCAATCTTTGCCACCATACCCAGACGGGGAATCACCTCGGTATGGCTGTCGTTATAGACGGTGCCATAGACATTGGCGGTAGCAGTATAGGTGAGTTCGCCGTCCGTGGTCTCGGTGGGCTCTGTGGTCACCGTCGTCACAAACTCTCTTACGATGGTGTAGTCTGGACGTTGACAACGGCTACAAGTCACCTCGACGACAGCTGTCAGGGCATCGCTGTAGCTTTCGACTTCCCACGTCCATACGGGATTCTCGAAATTGTGCCCCAAGGCAGGAATCTCCACCTCCCCCTTGTCTGTCAAGGTGTAGGTGAGGTGGTCGCTGTTCTCGAAGTAATAGTGACTGTTGTTCCCGTAGTAGTGGTCCTTACTGCCTTTGTCATTACAGGTAGGCGCTTGATACTCGTAGTGAGTGAGATTAGCCCATTCGGGCTTAACGGTAATGTCGCGAGCAGGCATGCTGGTCGGCATGTCGCTCTCGTCATCGGCTACCATCCAACGCAGGAAGAGGCGTGCCTGCCGGGCAACAGCAGCAGGGGCAGTCACGGGTGTCCCGTAGTCGGCAGTGATGGGGTCGATAGCGGAAAGGGAAGCACCGTCGGTATCGAAGGTGATGGTGTACTGGTTGATCTGCCAATGGGCTGTATAGCTCTTGTCACCAGTGGCAGCACTGAACGACACGCTCTGTTCGGGTGTCTCACCATTGCTGCCCGTCCATCCCAGGAAGGTATAGCCCTCCTTGGTCGGTGCAGAGAGGGTGACAGCGTCGTGAACGGTATAGCTCAACGGGTTGCTGCCCACGTTGACACCACCGTCCAGATTGTAGGTGATGGTATAGGCATCCTGTGTCCACTTGGCAAAAAGCTCGTGATCATCCTTGACACGCTCCCCATTGAACACCCAGCGATTCACGCATGCCTGTTCCCTATACCAGCCGCCAAAGGTGTAGCCCATCTCACTCGGAGCAGCAGGCTCGGTAGCATAGTCACCGTAGTTGATGGTCTGTGCATCGACAGCGGTCGTGCCATGACCGTTCAAGTTGAATGTGACATCGTGCGTTATCTGCTGCCACGTCGCGTTGACGGTGATATCTTCACTGACGGTATAGTTGGCACCGGCCGCATAGATAGTAGCGTTGATGTCCCAACCGCCAAAGCGTTTGCCGTAAGGAGGGGTGAACATACTTTCAGGCAGCTCATAGTTGGTGCCTAGCCCCTTGGCAACTCTCGTCACCATACCACTGGCACCATTGGGAAGGAAGGTGACGATACATTGGGGCACAATGGTATTGCCGTCGATATTGTCAAGTGTGGCCTCGGTATCGGTATTCTGCAACATAAAGCTGTGGAGCATCTGCACCGTACCGCCATAGCGGCTGGCAGTGATGGTGCCACGACTAAGAATGGTGGTGCCGCCTGCGCTCTCACCGCCACCTCCGATACCGTCGGCCCTGGTGTTGCCCGTCGCTGTCACCGTACCACCGTAGATGGCAGTGGTTCCTCCTCTCTTCTTGATCCAGCCAGCACCATTCTGATAGTATTCATAGCCGCCAATACCTGAGAAATACCGTGAGTGTGAACCATAGTCGCATTTCTGACCGTTGGCCTCCAACGTGCCTGTCCCGATGGTCTGACCGTAGATATTCAGGCGACAGTCCTCGGCAATGGTGATACCCTTGTCTGCGGTGAGCTTGGCACCGTCGCAGAGTATCAGGTTCACCGTGCCGGAGATATTAATACGTTGCGGAATGGTGATGTCCGACTCGACCACCCACCAGCCGGCGGTAAGGTCTTTCTCGTTGGTCATCCGCTTGGAGGTGACCACCTGTTCCACACCATCGGCATCGATGTAACTGATATCATTGGGCACATAGAAAGGCTCTTCGTCACTCAACGTCAGTTCCACCTTATAGGCACGGCCTATGCCATTGTAGGTCAGTTGCTCGTAAGAGTCATAGCTGTGGCTGTTATAGACGTCTTCTTCAAACACCTTACTCGTTCCGTAGACCTTGACATGCTTGACCCACTTGGTGGTATGGGAAAGCCTGAAACGGTAGCCTACATATCGGCAACAGGCATAGGGTTCGGGGTAGTCGTACACATTTTCGATACACAGGTGGAGACCACCGAAAGCGTTGAGCTGGAAGCTGACACCGGCACAATCGACGATGTTGGAATCATACCAGAAGTTATTGTCGGACAGCTGGTATTGGTTGTTGTTGTACAGAAGATACGCCTTGGTGAAGTCGCTATTGCTACTGAACGTGTATGTACGCGTTTCGTCAGCCGCCCACATACCTACAGAGGTGAGCATCATGAGGGCCAGCGTCATAGCCGTCCTCGAATACCATCTCAAGATGAGTTGATGTATCGTCATTGTTTTTGTGATTAACGCTCTTTGCCAGAGCAAAGTTACGATGTTTTTATTTATTTTCCAAATAATATCACAACATTTTTCGGGAATTATCGCTATCTTTGCAGCATGATAGCAATAAAGAAGATAGGACTACTGCCGCGCATCATGCTGGCTATTGTGATGGGTATCGCACTGGGATTGGTTTTAGACGAACCGATAGTGCGTGTCTTTGCCACGTTTAACGCTTTGTTTAGTCAACTGCTGGGATTCCTCATTCCACTCATCATCATCGGACTAGTGACCCCTGCCATTGGAGAAATAGGACGGACAGCAGGCAAACTGTTGCTGGTGTCGATAGCAATCGCTTATGCCGATACGGTATTCTGTGGCGTCCTGTCGTATGGTGTTGGACAACTGTGTTTCCCTGCCATGGTGGGACAGGTGGCAACAACAGGCGTAGAAGGGGCTTCAGGCAATATCGCTCCCTACTTCCAGCTACAGATTCCCCCTATCGTCGATATCATGGCGGCACTCATCTTCTCGTTTATCTCAGGCATCTGCATCGCCTACTGCCAACTACCCACACTGAAGGCTGGAGCCCAGGAGTTCCGCGAGGTGGTGACCAGAACCATCCACTATCTGATTATCCCGCTATTGCCGCTCTATATCTTCGGCATCTTCCTCTCCATGACATTCACGGGACAAGTGTGGCATATCCTCTCCGTATTCTCACGTGTCATTTTGATTATCTTTGCCCTCCATATCTTTGTATTGCTCTATCAGTATGTTGTGGCAGGTGTCGTCGTGCGCCGCAATCCACTGCGTCTGCTATGGAACATGCTGCCTGCCTACATGACGGCATTGGGTACCAGCAGTTCAGCAGCTACGATTCCCGTGACGCTACGCCAGACTATCAAGAACGGGGTGAGTGAGGACATAGCCGGTTTCTGTATCCCACTGGGGGCGACCATCCATATGTCGGGATCAGTGCTAAAGATCGTGTCGTGCGCGCTGGCCATCTGTTTGCTACAGGGCATCCCATACAACTTCGGTATCTTCCTCCACTTCATCCTTATGCTTTGTGTCGTCATGGTTGCAGCACCTGGAGTCCCTGGCGGCAGCATCATGGCAGCACTGGCACCACTGGCGAGCATCCTCGGTTTCACCCCCGACCAGCAAGCACTGATGATCACCCTCTATATCGCAATGGACTCGTTTGGTACGGCCTGCAACGTAACGGGCGATGGTGCCATAGCCCTTCTGATATCGAAAATCTATGAGAAGAAACATGATTAGATGGAGGCGGCATACCCTTTACATGAGGCTGCCTGCGTCGATAACCTGTATGGTAGTGACAATGACTGCCGGTGCACAACAGCGCATCGTCATGCCTGCAGCATTACAGCGAGGTGACACAATAGCCATCGTGTCACCTTCGAGTGCGACAGACTCTGCGACGATTGCCAAGGGCTGTAACACGTTGCGTGAATGGGGTTATGTACCTATAGTGGGTACCCATGCGTTGAACGAATATCATGGTTTTGCGGGAACAGCAGACGAACGGGCGGCAGACTTATTATGGGCACTCAAGGATTCAACGGTAAAAGCCATCCTATGCAGCCGTGGCGGCGATGGTGCCGTACAGGTACTCAAGCATATCCCACTGGCTACGTTCACCCAGCATCCTAAATGGCTGATAGGCTTCAGCGACGTCACAGCCCTGCATAGTGCCGAGGTGTCGGCAGGCGTGATGAGCCTCCACAGTTCGATGTGTGACGGCATCTCCATGCGTGGTGAGCGCGACAAGGTGAACAGTATCCTACGACGACTATTACATGGAGAACTGCCCACCTACCAAGTTCCCGCCCATCCGCTGAATCAGCAGGGTGAGGCAACAGGCATACTGGTGGGTGGAAACTTTTCGGTATTCGAAGGGTTAGCGGGTTCGGACTATGACTTCCTGAACCGTGCAGACGAGGGGCTTATTCTTTTTATAGAGGATATGGGCGAAGGGATGACGAAGGTTGACCGCATGCTGCATCATCTGGAAATTCGTGGCATTCTGCAGCGCCTGAAAGGCATTGTGGTGGGCCACTTCTCGAAATACAAGAGCCCCGAGAACGGTTTTGCCAGCATGTACGACATGCTGCACGAATACCTGCAACACTACGACATCCCTGTATGCTATGACTTCCCCGTAGGCCATCATAGCGGTTTGAACTATCCGATGATTGAGGGTGGCAAGCTGCACATGGTGGTCAACGAAAAAGGTACCACACTGACCTTTCTGCGCTGAAAAGCCTGCCCAGGAAAAGAAATCTACACAGGCAGTCTTTTTATTTCAGCAACAGTTCCACAGGACAGTGGTCACTGCCAAGAATCTCGGTATGTATCGAGGCGTCGGCAATACTTTCGCGCAGGCGCTCGGAGGTGACAAAATAGTCGATGCGCCACCCTACATTCTTCTGGCGGGCCTGAAAGCGGTACGACCACCACGAATAGGTGACCTGCTCGGGATACAGCGTGCGGAAGGTATCGATGAACCCACAGGCCAGCAGGTCGCTGAACTTCTCGCGCTCCTCGTCGGTGAAGCCGGCATTCATGCGGTTGGTTTTCGGGTTCTTCAGGTCAATCTCCTGGTGAGCCACGTTCAGGTCGCCACAGAGAATGACAGGCTTTTTCTGATCTAACTTTTTCAGATAGCTGCGGAAGGCATCCTCCCACGACATGCGGTACTCCAGACGCTTCAGTCCGTCCTGCGAGTTGGGCGTATAGCACGTTACCAGATAGAACTGCTCCATCTCCAGCGTGATGACGCGACCCTCATGGTCGTGCAGGTCGATGCCAATGCCATACTCCACATTCAGTGGTTCGTGCTTGGTAAAGATGGCGGTGCCAGAGTAGCCCTTCTTCTCCGCATAGTTCCAGTAGGAGCGGTAGCCCTCGAACTGCAGATCCAACTGCCCTTCCTGCATCTTCGTCTCCTGCAGGCAGAAGAAGTCAGCGTCTAACTCCTTGAAAATATCGCTGAAGCCCTTACCCTCGCAAGCCCTCAGTCCGTTGACGTTCCACGATACCAGTTTCATCATCTTTTCTTTGTTTTTTAGTATTAACGTTATTGCTTGCTCTTTTATTGCAAGGGTCTTGAAAAAGAAAAAAAGCAGCCTCTTGGGCTGCTGTAGTTGCGGAGGCAGGATTCGAACGTGCGACCTCCAGGTTATGAGCCTGGCGAGCTACCAACTGCTCCACTCCGCGATGTTATTTTTAGGGGCTTTTCTCGAAAAGCGCTGCAAAGGTACGACTATTTTTTGAATTATGCAAATATTTTGCAGAAAAATCTAAAAAAATACGTCTTTGCGTACTTTTTTTATCCGTTTTGTTTGGCTATTTCAGAAGTATTTCCTACTTTTGCACATAATATTTGCGTTGTGCAATTACAGAAAAGTTTGGGAGGAATAAAACTATGTCCATATCTAAGACACGGCAGAAATTAGTAGATGTTGCTCGCCAGCTGTTTGCTAAGAACGGTCTGGAGAGTACGACCATGAATGATATTGCTCAGGCATCCGGCAAGGGGCGCCGTACGTTATATACCTATTTTAAGTCAAAAGACGATATCTACTATGCTGTCATCGAGTCAGAGCTGGAGCGTCTTAGCGACCAGTTGGACGAAGTTGCTGCCAAGCGCATACCCCCTCAGGAGAAAATCATTGAACTTATCTATATGCACCTCAGCATGATTCGTGAGACGGTGGTGCGTAATGGTAACCTGCGTGCAGAGTTCTTTCGAAACATTTGGATGGTTGAGAAGGTGCGCAAGAACTTTGACGACGCTGAGATAGAGCTGTTCCGAAAGGTGTTCCGTGAGGGTAAGGAAGACGGAGAGTTTGACATTGACAATGTCGACCTTGTAGCAGACATCACCCACTACTGTATCAAAGGTCTTGAGGTTCCCTATATCTATGGACGCATTGCCCACGGCATGAAAGAAGAGGATACGAAGCCCCAGGTGGCGAAGATTGTCTATAGTGCTTTGGGAAAGAGAAAAACATAAACATTAAAGATTAAACATTAATTATTAAACATTAAAGAATAAACAAGAATTATGGGATTATTAACAGGAAAGACAGCGCTGATTACTGGTGCTGCACGTGGTATCGGTAAGGCAATTGCACTGAAGTATGCTTCTGAGGGAGCTAACATCGCTTTCACCGACTT
>JAEEGL013678724.1_pt1 | contig 32066 bp, 43 predicted proteins | sample 9134231 | NCBI WGS metagenome assembly JAEEGL01 (sample SAMN16246548, study PRJNA631951) | gut metagenome | biome: gut microbiome; feature: rumen; material: fiber-attached | host: Bos | place: Iran: Karaj | collected 2018-10 | reverse complement strand
TTCGGCTGCTCGGCGGTGTTGATGCTGCCGAAGGGAAGGGCGGGCACCGGGAAGTAGTAACCGGCGCCCACCGCCTTCGCCGGGCCGTTGGCGCTGGTGAGCCGCAGGAGGTTGAAGCCGGTGGCCAGCAGGGACGTGGCAGAGAAGTCCGTCTTAGCGGCGACCTCAACGAGCTGGGCAGGCACTGACGAGTCAATGGACATGTCGCCGCCGGTGGTGAACACGGCAAGGCTCTGGGGATCTTCGGCCATAAGGCTCTCGCCCTCCCAGCTTTCCAGGTTCTTCGCCAGCTTGGGAATGACCACACCATTCACCAGGTCGGAAATGGCGACCTCACCCGGGTCGCCCTGTGGACCTTGGGGGCCGGTTTCGCCCTGTGGACCTTGGGGACCGGTTTCGCCCCGTGGACCTTGGGGGCCGGTAGCTCCAGTTTCACCTTGGGGACCCGTAGCGCCGGTTTCGCCCCGTGGACCTTGGGGGCCGGTAGCTCCAGTTTCACCTTGAGGACCCGTAGCGCCGGTTTCGCCCCGTGGACCTTGGGGGCCGGTTTCGCCCTGCGGACCCGTAGCGCCGGTTTCGCCCTGTGGACCTTGGGGGCCGGTAGCCTCAACGTGAGTGTCTACATATTCGCCGTCCCCCTCGTTGGCGTCCCATACCCACCAGGTGCCGCCCTGAATTTTCGGCTGGTGCTCGGCAGCGGTCTCGGCCTTCTCGGCGGCCGCGAGGGCTGCATCTATGGCGTTATCCAGGAGGCTGGTATCAACGTCCTCAACAACAAGCTCGACATTGACGATTGGATCCGGAAGGACGGTAATGCCAGTCGCCTCGTCGGTGGTATCGACAAAGTTCACGGCGGCCTTGTCGTAGGTCTTGATGCGCCCCATATAGGTAGCGCGGACCATCACCTTGGCCACGCCGAGGAATTGCGGCAGATTGGCCGAATAGACTGCGGTGAGGATGGTGGGTTCGTCGGAGATCTGGTGCGTCATCACGCCCACCACGGCCCGCTGGGCGACGCTGTAGGCAAGGACGTGAATTTCGGACAGGCTGGACCAGTCCACGGCCACACCGTTGTCGGTGAGCTTGATCTTCAGCGTGACGTCGCCGGCACGCCGGACATTTGGTACATTTATGGTTGCCATAATTCAGTGTTTTGAGTTAAATTTCATTCAAAATATCTTCTATGGAAATGGTGCGCAGGGATTCCAGAAGGGCGTCGCGCTGGGCCGCCGTGGTGGCCTGGTAGACGGTGCCCACATGGTCGAATACGTAGTATTTCGGGTCGCCGGTCACCTGGTACCACATATCGAGGTAGAGTTCCGATGCCGGGTAGCTGAAATTGCGCATGTCGACCTCGCAATAGTCGCCGGAGGAGATCATTGCGACCGTGTCGATGCCGGAGGCCAGCTCCACCCACTCGCTGTCGCCGTCGTCGAAGCGAAGTATCGAAGTGTGCAGCGTGACCTCAGGCTCATAGCCCAGGGCATTCCACTCGAAGGGCACCGCGATGTAGAGGCCGATGAGCTCGTCGTCATTCGGGTCATAGTCGGGGGTGAATTCGATCTCGCCGGGATATACGTCTGGCAGCACGGGAGTAGGCCCGGGCGCCGGCACGTAGACGGAGGCGTAGCCGCTGGGGATATAGATGGCGCTGTAGACGTAGCCGGCGTTGGGGTCGTCTGCAGGGTTGTAGTCGGTCAGGAACACGCAGAGCTCCCACGTGCCGGCGGTGGCGACGGTGATGTCCGGGAGGTCGGCGTAGATGTTGGTGCCGTCGTCGATCCAGCAGTCGGAAATCGTCTGGGCGTGGACCATTGCCTGGCTGAAGGTGGAGCCACGGCGGGCGACGACGCCGAGGCGCCACTGGCCGATGCTGCGGCCGATCTGGGAAGGGATGCCGGTCAGGTCCTCCAGGGCAATCTCGGATGCGTCGGCGTCGCTGTTCCGGAACACGCGGATGCCGGAGATGCGTCCGGCAGATCCCGACGGGGTGATGCTGTCGTAGGGCGGTTCGGCGTAGTGGTAGTAGCCGTTGAAGTCGAGCAGGCGGAGCCATTCGCAGACGTACTGAGAAAGGCGGCCGCGCGGCGTGCGGTAGAGGGAGTCCCAGCTGCCCTGGGCGCTGATGCCGGCGGCGCCCACAAGCGGTGCCAGGGAAGGCAGCGTGGAGGCCGTGGAAAGTATGGACGCGAGGTCGAATCCGTAGTTGGCGGCCTTGAAGTCGTCGAGGGTGAGGTTGCCGTTCTTGAGGCTGTTGCGCACCGGCTTCCGGGCCGACCAGATGTTGATGGCAGCAGCGGTGCAGATGTCCTTGAGGTAATATTTGCCGTCTGCCCGGCGGGGAACGCCGAGCAGAACAGCCACTTCTTCGACGGTGAGGCGGCCACCGTAGGGTCTTATGACACGTCCGTCAATTACCATCTCCAGGGCCCTCCATTATCCAGCTGAGGCGATGTCGCCATTCTCCACGACGAGAGATGCCCCGTAAAGGTGGGCGTTCCCGTCCTGGCCGATTTCGATGTAGGCCGTCGGGTTGAGATATACCCGCTTGACGTAAGCGTAGCGCCAGCGTTTGGCGGCTGCGCCCAGGTCGTAGGCGGCGTCATTTGCAGGGGTGATGCTGCGGTAGACGGGGTCGTCGGCGCCTCTGGCCATAAGGCCCTCCGCAGGACCGCGAGAGCTCAGCCCGACGACGCCAATTTCCGACACACGTGGCTTGTACTTGTAGACGGTAGCTTCGTAGGTGTCCTCGTGGAAGCCCGTGAACACTATGTCGATGCCGATGATGCCGTAGGACGTGTTGGAATTTATCATGAGCCGCAGGAAGTCAAGATGGCCCTCGTCGCCGGGGCCGGTGTACTTGAACGTCTGCCTGTTCGCTGTGTTCTCGGTGATGTCGTAGACGCCGCCCTGGGCGTCCCTTTTGTAGCGGCCGTATTTCACGATCGCTGTGCATTCTCTTGGCCCCCACCAGTCGTTGCCGAAGTCGATGTAGAGGTAGCTGCCGTATGCGAACTTGGTCGTGAAATAGGTGCTGTCCAGCTGCACGGCGGCGTCCAGGAGGGTGGTGAAGTCCAGCGAGATGCGGGCGGTGTCGTTGGGAGACGTGAGGCCGAGGTGGTATGTTGTCGGGCTCCCGCCTTCGGGCGTATAGGTGTGGGTGCCGTCAAATGACATGGAGCCCGGCCCGCAGTTGAACATGGCGTCCTTGTAGTATGCGTAGCGCTCGTCGGTGCGCTCCACATTGTTGACGTAGAGCTTGCACCCGCCGCCACGCTGGCGGAAGTAGGCGAGGTCGTTTATGAAGCCGGGGATGGCCACCGGCGCTGAGAGCTCGGGATGCGTCCCGATATGGTCGATCTTCCGGGGCTGACCAGCGTTCAGCTCCTCGGTGATGGTCTGCTCGGTGCCGCTGGCGCCCTTGGTGTATTTGTAAGACTCCTCACCGCCCGGGTGGGCGTAGGTCGGGAGGCCGGTGTTGCCGGCGACTCCGGGGTTCCACCCCTTCAGGAGCACCTCCTTCTCGGTTCCGTTGATGGTGAGCCTGGCGACGTAGTTCGTGACGGCGCCCCAGGCGGCCGTGGCCTTCTGGGCGATCATGTTGACGATCTCGGTGAACCGGGTGAAGATGCCGCCAGATTTCACGGGATTGTTCGAACCTGCGATCGGGAAGTTGTCGAAGGTCAGCAGGTCCTGCTTGTAATCCTCCAGGTGGTCGAGGGTGTCGTTCAAGTCCTCTGCGGTCGGCAGGGCCACCAGCTTATTTTTCAGGGCGTTGGTAATGCCCGAATTGATGGCCGCCCACTGGTCGGCGGTGAAGCTGGAGTTGTTAAGGTCATACTCATAGACCCAGGCCGTGCCGTCCCACTTGTAGCGCTTGTAGACGGTGTTTCCGTCGCCGTCGGTGGTCCACCAATAGACGTAGTCGTTCTGGTTGTGGGTCAGCCCATTTGCCCAGGCAATGAATTCCGCATAGGTAAGGTGCTGCGCACTGGTGCCACGGAAGTCGGCCGTCGACGTAGCGATGCTGGAGTTGACGAAATCCTTGTCGGCGAGCTGGTTGTTTGCGCTCGCCTGCGACGGGATGAGGGCGGCCAGGTCGGTCACGTCGGCAATGACGTGCTTGTGCCCAGCCAGAGCAACGTCACGCTCGTCGCCGCCGACGGAGAGTGGGGCATAGTGGTCAGCGGTCTCCTCGCCCCAGGTGACCGTGGTGCCGCCACCGCCACCTCCACTACCGGAAGAGCCGCCCGAAGACTGCTCCCTGGTGGTGTCGGTTATTACTTCGTCCTCGATGGTAAGGGTGCCGGAGGCAAGAGAGAGGGCGTCAATTTCAAGCTCATCATTCAGCAGATCCCAGCTGAAGGTCTCGAGGATATAATCCACCGACCCCTTGCGGAGTATCATAGGAACCGCGAAAGATGCGGGCGTATTGATTGTGCCGGTGATCCTCAACCTGGGCAGGGCTACAAGACGGGCATAATTCCGCGCAATCAGCGACATAAAATCCATATATGTCGAGAACTGGCTGTCGACGAATGTCGTGACGAATTTGTCGCCGCCATACGTCAGGACGCCGCGCAGATACCCGTAATAATATGCCACCATTCCTGCCGACACCCTTCCGATGGCGATTTCCACGGCATCCCCTTCGCCACGGGCGCCGTTGTCGATGATGACGGAATCTCTGTAGCCCTTTGAGATGGGCTTGTAAAGGAAGCAGTCGTAGATGTATGAATAAGTAGGCGGATAGATGTAGATAGTGAGGTCGCCGGTCGTCGAGCCGTCCCTGTTGAAAGGAGGAATGGCCACGCTGTTCTTTGCCGGAGAACCTTGCGTCCCGACACTAACCTGGAAGCCCCACTTTCCGGCAAATTCTTGCTGCTGTTCCGGAGTTAAATCGCTGTTCTTCATCCAGCGCGGCCCGTGGCCATCTTCCATATCAAGGATGCCCCATAACGTGCCATTATAGAATTCGACTCTCAGGTAGATGCCAGAAGTCTCCGACCACGTGTCCACCCCGCCAGGGGCCGGGCGCCCGCTGCGGGAAAGGGTGGTTTCCAGCTGGAAGCCGTTCGCGGCATCAGTTGTGATTTCCTGGGAGATGCCGGCGCCACCAATACTCGAGCAATAAGCTTCGGCATTTTCGTCATAAGTTGCCTGATCGCCAAAGGAATCAGATTCTTTGGTCCAAGCTGTGTCTTCTCGCATCTCCGGATTCAGGATCGGCGTCCACTGATGAAAGGGAGCCTCAACGACAACTTTCCTTTTCGCCGGCTCCACCTTGGTGCTCAGCTGGCCCACCGGCCAGATGTCGGAGGCGCCGCCAATGCTGCCAATTACCCTGTAGGTAGAATTCACAGCCGTGATGTCATTGCTGCGCCAGATTAGCCACGCATTGTTTTGATAGGTGATGCAAGCGCAGAGCGTCGTCAGCAGATACTGGAGGACGTCATAGCAGCTCTCTCCGGCCTTATAGTCAATATTGATGAGCGCAGTCCCCCAGAGGTTGGCGTCGCTGATGGTCCCGCCGGCACTTGTTTTGGCAGACAGGGCGGAAATTCGCTGAATCTGGGCCGTATTGCCCGTGAAGCCGAGCAGGTAGGTAAAGAGCTGGATGAGCGATTTATCTCCTTGCGGCTCGAACGTGTATTGCTTCAGCTCGCCGAGGCCGTCGGTGGCGACAATGTCCACGTCGTAGGGCGGCGCGATGTCCGGCTCGCTGTAAAGCTCCGGGGAGACGAAGCCGGTCCAGATGACGGCATCGTTCCGCTGCAGCTGCACCTTGAACTCCTGCGGATTGGATGTGTAGAGTTCGGAGAATTCCTGGTCGACCTTGCATTCAGCATACAGCTCCAGCGACGTACCGTAGACGCGACCGGAATTCTTCCTGCTCAGCACAGGCGCACGGCCCAGACGCCGCGTCAGCGACGAGCCCGAATACCCATCCTTCAGGATGAGTATTTTGTAGGCAGCGCCGGAGGGCGAGCCCCAGGTGAATATGTATTTGATTCCGTATGCCATCTCGTCAAGTCGTGTGGTAGTTCTTGTTCTCCGTCGAGTTTATGACGCCGAGGAGGGTACTGCCCTCACCGGTGAGAGTCCCCGTCACCTTCACGTTGATTTCTCTGGTCTCGTAATCGCCGCCGGAGCTGGTGCTGTAGCCCGACGACGCCACGGAAGCTCCCGCGCTGTAGTTCCCGGATGCAATGTTCGACAGTCCGGCCTTTACCGCCGTACCGAGGGCCACCAAAGCAACACCGGCTGCAATTGCTACATATCCGTTCAAGGACTCAAGTGCTGCCTTGATTCCAAGTGTTGCCACACCAGTTGAGATAGCCATCTTACCGACGGAGATTGCAAGGTCCCCGAAGGCGCTGAGAGCCGAATTCGAGAAGTTGGTCCAGGCGTCGCCGCCTGTGGCGAGGTCGCCTACCAGCTGGCCGATGAGCGAGCCGGTGGTATCGGCAAGGCTCGCCAGGGTGTTCTCGAGTTCACGCGAGAAATCCGTCAGGCCCTCTTCATAATCGAAGGCTATGCCGAGCTTGATGCCTCCCGGCCACTGCTCCAGGAATCCGGCATCTACATCCTTGAAGAAGCCGGCCCAGTTACTGACCTGCAATTGTACCGGCGCTAATCCGGCGCCTCCCATAGTTTCCACCGTGGAAGGTGTGGAGATGCCCGGCGTCGTGGCCTGGGCGCTCCATTCGGCAAGGGACGCCTTCGACGCAGCCATAGCCTTGGCTGCTTCAGCCACCTTTTGACGCTCAGACGCCTCCTTCGCCACCTGGCCATTGATGGTCTTCTGCAATCTGCTCAGGGCCCTCAACTCATCATTTTCCGCACGGACGTACTGGTTGGCCTTGATGCGCTGCTGGTTGGCCGCGTCTATGGATTCGGCGGACGATCCGGTGAGGGACACCTGCTGCTGCATAAGGTTTGCAAGCCCCTCGTTCAGCATCACGAGGCCGTTCGGCCCTTCATATTTCTGCTTTATGTGTTCCGTCGCCTGGGCAAGCGCCTGGCTGCGCCTCTCCGCGCTCTCCGTGGAATCCTGGGCAATGCGCCTGTACTCCGAAATTTTGGCGTCAAGTTCGGAAATCTCAACTGCGCGGTCGGCAATCTTGCGCTGAAAACTATAGATGCGGCCGGCTATCTGCTCCGCCTCGGTTCCGAGACGATTTGCCTCTTTGAGGCCCGCTCCGATCTGGTCATAGGTTTTGTCGGTGTCGAAGAAATTGATTACCGAATAGCCCGCAGCGCCCAGGAAGGTGCCGGCCCTTTTCTTGATGTTTGCGAGGAAGTTTGCGAAGTTCCTTCCGGTTTCCGAATTGATGTCGTGGAGGGCCTGCTTATAAGTGGAGATATAGGCAGCCGTCTGCAGCTCTATATTGGCACCTGCGACGGTGTTCTTGAAGGCTTCCGCCTCGGCGTTCAGAGCTTTGAATCCGACAACGGCGGAAGCTATACCTACTCCGGCGATAGCGCCCCCGAGAGATTTCGCGGCTGCCGCGGCCACGCTGAAGGCAGATGCCCCTGCCTGGCCCATCTCTCCGAACTTGGCCGCAAGTCCGGAGATGGCGCCGGCGAACTGGCCAAGTTTGCCCGCACTCAGACCAAGTGCGCTGCCAAGCGAACTGAAGGCGCTGGAGCTGACGCTACCAAGATCCTTCAGGTCGCTTTTGACAGTCTTCATTTTCGCATCGAATTGCGAAGTGTCGGCTTCTACTACTGTTTTAAGGTTTACGCTGGGTGCTGCCATTGCCTTTGATTCGTTTTAGAAATAAATCTACCTCTTTCTGCCGCTCTTCCGGCGTCAGCCGGTTAAGCCTGCGAAGCTCATCCGCTTCTGCCTCTGCCGTATCATCCCAGGGCATCGACCAGAATTTCTCCGCCTTTTTCTCCGGATTCTTCACCTGGGTATTGAAAAGGCGCAAAGCCGCGCCCCTCACCAGTTCACCGATGTGTTTACGGTCTGCACCCTTTTCCGCCCAATAGGCGTCCATAGCTTCCCAGAATTCGCCGATGCGCAACTCATAGAACTGCGTCGGAGTAAGGTGCAGACAGGCAATCGCCCATCCCCTGATGTTGCCGATGCGCAAAGCGTCAGGGCTCCGCTTGCCGGCTACTCTTTTTTTGAGTCGGGTGCGGTTTTCGGCGCTGCCTGACGCGTATATATCTCAATGAACTTGGCAATGGCCCCGACGTTCCGACCTTCACCGATCTCAAGCGCGGTGACGTGGCTCTCGCGTCCCTCCAGGCGTTCGCCCTCATTGATACAGGCCGCCATCAGCGGCGCTATATCAGAAGGGCGAAGGCTGGCAAGCTGGGCGAGGCCGGTCATATCGTCGCGGCCCACGGCCTCCAGGAATGCGACATAGGCATTCCAGTTGGCCTCAACGCGGACGGTGCGGCCGTTGAATTCAAGCGTGTCGACCATATTAGCTCACGATTGCGAATGCGCCCGTAATACGGAGGTCGAGGCTGTAGGTGGAATCGGTGTCGGGATCTGCAGCGGTACTCTCGCTGTAGCCGGTGATGATGGCCGTGCCGCCATAGGTCGCGCCGCCGGTGGCCAGATACTGGACAGCCACCTCACATCCGCCGGTGTCGGAGGATTTCTTCATAACCAGGGCGAGGATGTCGTCGCGGTCGATGATGGTGGCCGGGGTGCCGCCATCGGAAAGCTCAATGAGGCCGGCGCAGCGGAAGGTCACATCGTGACCCGTCACGGCATATTTCTTGACTCCGGCGTCATCTTTGGTAATGGACTCCTTCACCGTTGCTGCGATGGTGAGGTCGTCCTGTGTGCGGCCGATCAGAGTCTTTCCGCCGACCGTGATAGATACGTTGTAACCAGGTAACATAATGCTTTTACTTATATTGATTGATTCGGTAACTCAATGAAATGTCCCACACGTTGTCCGTGCAGTCCTTGTTGAGATTGCGTTTTACGGCGCGGTAGGTGGTGTCCTGCATCCCGGCCTCGATGACGGAAGCAATCTCTGCGGCAATGCCGTCCGCCTCGTCGAAAATCTTCGAATAGACGTGGATGACCGAATTCGACGCGATCCGGTAAATACCATCCTTGTCTCGGTAATAGTTCACGTCGTGGTCGAGGACGGCATAGGGATAGTCACCGACCTCGGCTTCAGAGAGGTAGAGCGTGACGATGGGTCCACCCTCTTCCTCCCCTTGAATGGGGCGCCCCGTGGCCACAAGCGCCACGATCTTGCTGGCAATACTCTCAGTCATCGTTCGATTAGGGTTTTCTGCTGCTTTGCGAATGCCTGCCCGAATGCCTGCCCGAATTCTTCCGCGAACGGCAAGATGGCCGCTTCATAGAAATTCTGGCGAGGCTGCCCAAGGTTGTTGCGTCGGCGCTTGTTGTTCCTGATGGCCGACTTGAAATCGTGATTGGGATCCCGATAGGTGAGGGTGCCGTAGTTGGACCAGTACGCCTTGAACCAGTCGAAGGCCGGTTTGCCGTTGGCGTTCTGGTGGCCCTGGGCTTGGTGGCCATTGAACATTCCGACATACGCCCGGAGCTTGCCGTCGGGAGTCTTCGTCACGGTGTACTTTACCAGCCGGCGCCAGCGCTTGGGCGTGCGCTGCCTGATCACTCGCGCCTCCGACCTTGACGCCTCGCGCAGAGCTACACGGGTGGCCTTGATGCAGTTCGCCGGCGCCCTTTCAGCCCAGCGCATCGCATCGTCGAGTCCCTGTATGGTGATCTTCGTATGCGCCATAGCTAATAATCAATTGTCCGGAGGGAAAGGATGCAGAGCGGAGAGACGCGGCTCACCGGATCGATGGACACTATCTCGTAGTTCTTTTCGCCTATCTGCACCCTCCAGCGGGAGGTGAGATCATTGAATTTGTAGATGGACAGCTCGACCGTGCTCTGTGCTTCGAGGTTTCCGTCGCCGACCATTTCAGACACGGTGTTCTCGATCTTGGCATAGACCTTCTTCGCCTCCGTGACGGTCCACGCCTTGGCGCCCTGGGCTCCCCTGCTCTGCGTCATCTTGAGCAGGGTGACCAGCGTGTCGAGTTCGCCTATGTTTATGCGATTCTCCATCAGTCAAGGCCCCAGGAACGGTAAGGCCGCAGAAGGATCTGCGACGCAGTTGTCAGCAGCTGCACGGAGTTGGCCGGATTGTTAAATAGCGACGTCGCGTGAAGAAAGATCGCTTTCTTTATGTCCGGCGGGATTTGACGATAACCGACTTCGTAGGTTATCGTCATAGTGGTGCCGCCCGTTACGTTCTGAGGGACGTTGAGCTGGCGGCCATCGAGCGTATATCCTTCCACCGCCCGGCCGTCGACCTCAAGGCCCAGGACCGTAGGATCCGGAGACTTGAGGGTGACGGTTGGAACGAATGGACAGGTGACCACAAAGCGAGAGCGAAGAATGACCTTGCCGATATGATGCTCGGCGCTGTGGGCAGCGGCCTTCAGCGTGAGCAGCAGATCTGCGTCCATATCGTCAGTAGTCATTCGGATATGGCGCTTGAATTCCTCAAGCAGCGCCGTCTGCGACGCATCGACATAAGTTCTTTCCTCGCTCATGGCTCTTGGTTTTAGGCGGTGGTGATACCGACGAGTGCGCAGAAGGCTTCCGGATGACGCACGAGGACGTCGTGATAAGCCATAGCGCTGATCTCAAGGACGCCGTTCTGCTTGGCGGTGTACGGGTCGATGATGAACTGGAGGCCGCCCCAGCCACCGACGAGGACCTCGCTCCAGGGACCGAACAGTGCGGAGGAGCAGACACCCTCGGAAGATCCGACGGTTTCGTTGCTCGGCAGAGCGTTGGTCATATGGAACGGATAGCCGTTGACGCGGCCTTCGTTCATCAGATAGAAGGGATAACCTTCGATCTGAGGGATGGTCTTGAGGGCACCCTGGACCTTCGCGTTGGACACGTAGGCGAGGTTGTCGAGAAGACCGTTGTCGATGCCGACCTCGGTCTCCATCTGCACGAACTTGGCGTAGGATGCAGCTGCACCTGAAGAGCTGCTGGCGCCTGCGTAGATGGTGTTGATGCCGGCGTTGTTGCGCACACCGGTAGGCTGGCCGCTGGATCCGGAACCGGCGAAGATGGCTGCGTCGAGAGCAGCTGCGTGGGCCTTCACCATGTCTTCCATGATGAGACGGTCCACGTCCTTCGTAGTCTGGTGCAGCAGGTCATAGGTGATGCCCTGAAGGACCTGGAGGCGCTTGGGGCTGAGGACAGCCTTTGCATAGGTAGGCTTCTGCTTTGACGCGGCAGCCTCTTCAGCGACCCAGGATGCGTCGGCGCCACCGGTCACGATGGCGACGTTGCCTTGGAGGCCGTTGATGTAGCGGACACCGAGCCTCTCGCCCAGCATAGCGCCACGGAGTTTGCCCTCATAGGAAAGAGCGGTCTCCTCGACGAACGCCTTGCCGTAGTTGTCCTCGGAGGCATTGGTGTAGTAGTAGGTGCGGAGGAAGGATGAAGGGAGGAAGACGCCCTCGGCGCTGCCCTTGATGCAGTCCTGGAATTCGCGCTTTCCTTCCTGGGCCATCTCGGCCTCGATGCCGTCCATAGTGGCACCGGGCATAGCCTGGCGGATGAACTTGGAGATGCTGAAGCGCTTGAGCTCCTCAGCTTCCTTGGGGGTGAGGACGCGCTGGTTGGCGAGGGCCCTGCGGGCGGCCTCATCTATCTGCGCCTCCTGAAGCTCGCGGGTGAGAGCTTCGATTCCGCTTGCCAGAGTTTTGCGCTGCTCGGCGTCCTGGCAGGCATCGAGCTCGGCCAATTTGCCGTTGAGCTCGGTAGAAATCTCAGTAGATTTTCTCATTGTGTTAAACATTTTTTGCCAAAAGGGCGCGAGCCCTGGCGGTTATTGAAACAGTATTGTCAATGTCCTCTTCAGCGGGTTCAGGGGCCGGAGCTTCGGAGGGCTTGATTTCGCGTTCCTCGAATTCCCAATTCTTACGCTCTTCCTCGATGGAGCGCATAAGGGCGTTGGGATTGGACGGGATGTTAACCACGGACACCTCGAGAAGTTCTTGTCCGTTGTAGTAGTAGACGTTGGGGTCTTCGCCGCGCTCCTCGTCGCCCATATGGCCCTTGGCCGTCGGCTTGAAGCCGACCGATACGGCGTGGAGGGAGCCGAATATGAGCTTGCGGAAAATCTTGTCTGCCTTCTCATTCAGGTCGGCAGGCTCGAAGGTGATGCGCACGATCAGCTGGTCGTTCTCGACGAAAGCCTCGCCCTTGCCGATCACGTCGTCAGGATCTGCGGCCTTGGTCCACGAATCACCGTAGACGTCGTGCATATATCCGACGATGCCGTTCCTCTTGTAGCGGGAAAGGTCCCATTTGTCGACCGGCAGAATGGTGCCGTAGCTGTCGACGCTATTGTCGCTGGCTACGAACTCCACCGTCCTCAGCTCCTGGTCTATGGTCCTGAGCTCACGCGCTTCAAAACAGCGCCTGATGATTTTGGTCTCTTCCATAGCTTACGATTCTGCGGGAGTTGGATTTTCAGCGTCGGTCGCGGCCTCGATGGCCGGGCCATATTGGTAGCTGCCGTTATACTTGACGTAGAGCTTGATGTCATACGTCGTATCGGCATCGAGAGAGGTGAGGGTGGTGTCGATGGACTTGCTCGTGCTGGCCTTGTGCGACCAGCTGGAAGCGTCGTGCTTTTTGTAAGCGACCCCCCACGTAGCATTTCCCTTGTACCACTGCACCTGGCCGGTAACGGCAATGCTTGAAGTGGTGACAGCTCCCTTCACGGGAGCTCCGATGACCGCTTTGTTGTTGCGGAAAAGAGTCATAATTACGCTCATTGTTCCTCGTTTTTATTGGTTTCGTCGTCGCCGACAGTTGCATAGTTCAGTGGAATTCTCGGCTTGTCGAGGCCGGGCAGGAGTTTCATACCCTCGAACTCACGGGCTTCGTTAGGCGTGAGCCAGCCGGTGTTGATGCCCTTCTCGTAGAACACAGCGCGTGCTGAAGCGTCACCACGCATAAGGCCGTTCAGGTCGAACTTGACGTGAAACTTTCCGCGCTCTGCATCGGTAAAGAGTTTCAACTCCAGCTGCTTCTCAAGTCGCTTGCATATCGGGCGGAGAGTGTATTCACCAAAGAAGATGTTCTGCTGCTCGATGTTGCTGAAGGTGGCGTGGGAGAGCTCCGCCAGCATATGCGGCGGGACGGAAAACATCCGGGCGATGTCGTCGATGGAGAATGTCTTCGCCTGCAGCAGCTGGGATGCCTCCGGCGAGATGCTGACGGCCTTGTATTTGAAGCCGTACTCCAGCAGAGGCGTGGCGCCGTTGGTCGCTGACGACTGGTAGTGCGCCATGAACTTTTCGTAGTCCTCGTCGCCCAGGGCCTGGTCAGTCTCCAGGGTGCCCTTTATCGCACCGCCGGTACGGAAGAAATCGGACGTGTATTTCTGGGCGGCGATGCCCTCGCCAATCGCGGCGGCATTGTAGGTGATGGGATCCACGCCGACGATGCCGTTCAGGGTGAACAGCATAAAGTGCAGCATCTCATGGTCCAGGTAGGTGCCGTTCAGAAATGCGAAATCGGGGTCGGTAGCCCGCACAATATAAGCTTTCTCGCCATTTACCAGGACGACCTTCACCCAATCCGGGAACACGGGGTCAATCGCCACCAGGCGCCCGTTCTCATAGCGAAGAATGCCGAAAGCATTGCCGCGCCCCAGGAGCCAGCCTATGATGGTAAACCAGAACGTGAAGACGTCCATATAACCGTTCGGACGGTCATAGATCAGAGTGTGGGCCGGATGGTCGGCGGGCTCGAAGCCGCCGTCCTCCTTCTCCATCATCACTGATTTAGGGAGGCTGGCAATGTTCTCGGAAATGATCTTGATGGCCGCAAAAACTGCAGTAAATCGTAGGGCAGTGTCGGAATTCACCGTGACGCCGGCGTCAATTCCGTTGCTGTATATGCCCATATAACTGGCCAGACCGGTTCCGCCGACGGGTCCAATCAGCCAGCTACGCAGGGCCGCCTTGAGGCCCTTCTTTTTGCGTTGCTTTTCCATCGGGCACAATAGTAATACATTCGATTACCATTGTACCGGACAAATGTCCGTTCTTGAATATCATACTCAGAGAATATGAATATCATTTTGAATTCGCCCGGTCGCGGCGCTTCCGGAAGGCGTCAAAGGAGGGATATTTGTATTCGTGAAATACGGAATGATACTCTTCGTTCAAGATGTCGAACACCGCCTCCTGGGAGACCGACGAATCCGAGCTGCGCATCTCGTACAGCCTTCGCCAGAATTCCCTGATGAAGCCGGTATCAGTCACAAGGCGGTGGGCGGGCATCATAGCATAATGGTTCTAAGTGTATGCGTGTGATATGCCTGCTTGGCGCTGTCGGCAACTTTCGTCAGATAGCCTCCGATGGCGTCCACCGTTGCCACCACCCCGTCTATCTTGTTCCGGCTTCGGGCCTTGTCCAGCTTTATATTGGCATTCGGGTCGCGGTAGATGACCACGTTCCGAAACATCCACCTGATGACGGGATTGCCAAGGAAATTGAGCTCGTGCCTGGCGACCCGGGCCTCCAGGTCCTTCGTGGGCACGGACATATAACGGATGCTCTGGGTGTACTCCAGCAGCTTCGGTTCATATTTGCCAAATCTATGCTTTAGGTCCCACATTCCCCAAGGGTCGTAGGCAATGCACCTGATGTCATATTTTCCCAGCTCATTGAAGAGCTGCGACATATACCATTCCTCATCGAGCACCTTGCCGGGAGCGACCGTCACCCAGCCCTGCTGCTGCCATAGCCGATAATCGACCAGGTCGCTCTCGGCGTTTCTATCGGTGATCTTCGCCTCCGGCACCGTCACAATCAACTTCACGACATTGAACTTCGGGAAGAAAAATGCCGTGGCCGTAAGGTCGGTCTTCGAAGCAAGGTCAATGCCGACATAGCACTCAGCGCCGGCGAGCTGCGCCTCGTCGAATGATGCATTGTTCGCGGCGACGTCCTCGTCTGAGAGCCATACCTCCGGAGCATCCACCCACATATTGAGATTTTTCGTCTGGAAGGCGGCGAGGGTGCTGCCGCCCTTATCCCTCGCCTCCTGGCATTCGTCCTCCATATACTTTCGGCTGAGTGATATGCCGTAGTTGGGATTGACTTTCGCCCAGGTGGACGGGCTCTGCCAGTCATCTCCGTCGTCGGGTTCATAGAGCATTATGAAATGATTGTCCTTCTGCTTAATGCCGAGCATCACCTGACGCAGAAATTCAAGGTCGGAGAAATACGGGTAGGTGGTATCGGTGCCGGCTGTCGAGATGGAGAAGATGAGCGGCTGGGACCGGGCGCCGACGCCGGTCTTCAGCACCTCATAGATCTCGTTCGTCTTCCAAGCGTGACGCTCGTCGCAGATGCCGCAGTGGATGTTCAGACCGTCCTTGTTCTTGGTGTCCTTGGAGAGCGGCTTGTACTGGCTGGCCGTGTCTTCAACAATGATGCTGCCCTTCTTGAATATCTGCACCATCTCAGCGAGGTCGGAATTCTGGATAAGCTGCACCGAGGCGTTGAAGCAGATCTTGGCCTGCTCCTTGTCCACTGCCGCGGCATACACTTCAGCCGCCGGCTCGCCGTCCATCAGCAGGCAGAAGAGCGCAATCACGGCGGCGAAGGTGGTCTTACCATTCTTCCTGGGCACATATACGTCCGCGTAAGTGTAGCGCCGGCGCTTGGTGGCCTTGTATTTCCAGCCGAAAATATTGGCCGCAATGAACAGCTGCCACGGCTCCCAGGTGATGGGGGTGCCGGCCTTCTCGCCCTTGAAATGCTTTAGCAGCCGTGAGAATTTCACGAAGGTGTTAAAGTCCCTAACGTCAAAATACAGGTCGTCCCGTTCCCAGTCAGTGTACCAACGCTCCACGGCCAGCCGGACCATCTTGCAGGCCGGCAGGCTGCCGTCGCGGATGGACGCAGCGTATTGATGCACTATTTGGATCGGGGCGGGCATTGCTATTGGTCTTCAGGTGATTCTTGCTCTTCGTCGGAAAGCAGCAGCGCCACCACGCCCTTAAGTCGGGAGCCCTTGTCCTCCCCCTCCGAAATCTTTATCCGCTGGCGGTCCACGGGCGAGAAGCCAAAATTGCTGCCGATCTTGCAGAGGATTTCCATAGCTTTGTCCCGCTGCTTGACAGCTGGGTTCGGTATTACGAACGTGCCCTTCTTTCCCTCAACAGTTATGTAGATGCCATTGCGCTTGATGTCCTCCAGGCACGAAAGAAGGTGGTCCCATTCAACGGCGTACATAAAGAGCTGCCCAAGGAACGCTTCGTCCAGCATCCCCTGAGCAGCTACCTTCCTCACTTGGGACCAATAGATTTCCCTCGCGCGGCGAGTGGCGCTGCGCAGGCCAGAGACCTGGCACCGGCTGCCGATCTCCTCGAGCTTGATCGGGTCGCCCAGGGTGCTGGTGGGCCGGCGCCTGTCCGGGCGCTCAGTCCCGCGCAAATTCAGCAGCTCCTGCGGCAATGGTTTTCGGCCGCGGGTCATTTTCCTTCAATTTGCTTGTAGACGTCCTTCTTCTTGATACCTATAGACATCAAAGCCGCAGCCTTGAGCTTCTCAATCTCCTCCTCGGTGAGCTCCGGCTGGTCGCCATCCGGAGCCATCAGCAGATTGTTTTTATCCAGGTACGCATAATAGAATGCTTCCTCCTGTCGGTGGATATCATCCCGATAAATCTCAAACGTGCTCATCACCTCAACGAACTCCGCCTTGGTGCAGTGAAGGCCAATGTTGGAATTCTTGGGCCCAAGGCCAGCTTCCGCCCAGACTCTCTTGTGGCGGGCCGGCGCATTGCGGAGATCCGCCAGCTTTACCTTGCCTGGACGCCCCTCGTGGAGCTTGTGGGCAATTTGGGAGAATAACTTCCAGTCGATACTCTGCTCTCCGATGTAAGCAAGGTGGAACTCCACCATGTCAGAGCCCAGGTCTTCCGGGGAGATGTCATATTGCTTCATTAAGGAATTCAGCAGACGTTCCGCGGCAGAGCGCTCCCCGCCCACGCCCCGTTCAGCCAGCGCCTTAATCTTCAGCAGGCGCTCAATGATGCTTTCGCGTTCTTTCATTTTACAGGAGGCATTCCATTCCCTCTGTACCAATGGAGCACGAGTATTCACGCTTAGACTCCTTGGGCTCGGTCCGCACAACCTCCGAGATGGTATTGCAGTCCGGTATCTGGTAAATCACGCGGTCTCTCACCGTAATGGTCAGGGCGCCGCCAAGTTCTTCCTCTGCTTCCCTGAGCAGTTCAATGAACTTCATCTGGTACTTTTCAATGGGTTTCATATCAAAACAGTTGTTAAATTGTACTTAAAAATTGTTGGAAATGACGGGCTGATGTCCGCGCGCCCGCGCGCCTTGGCCCGCCCCACCGTTCTCCAAATCCGCCCAATTTCGACAGCGCGCCTCCGAGACTGTGGGGTGTGGTCTTGGAGGCATTCGGCGAGAGATTTTGACCGCCCCCCCTCGGCCGACCATCGGGCCCTCAACTCTCCCCTCCTCATATTGCGAGAAACGATGCGTTGTAATCATATTGCTCTGATTATTAGTTCAACTTCAATAGGCTCATCCTCCCATTTGAGATCCGGAAAATAATCTGGTTCAAGTTCGCAAGATTGGTAGTCCCTATCCCACCAATGGTTCTCACAGCGGCGAGGGATTTGTTCAAATAGTGTTAATGTCCCTTTTTTATTTCTTGCCACCCAGCAATGTGGCGCAGCGTACTCTAACTGACTATTACCGTTTTTGCGATTGTCACAAATGGGCTTGACGGGAGAGGACATCACCTCGCAGAGAGCATCGAATTCTTCCCGCGTCATATTATTTGGGGCGAAATGATCCAGCACCTCTTCATAAGGTCTGATGAAGTTTTTGCGCTGAAGATTGTAACGCGCATCCTCCCTTGCATTTTCCGCACATAATTCGATGTAATCTTCCTCGGTCATATTGTAATGCGTAATGCAATCCACCACAGTGGAAAAACGGCACAAAAGGCCATTCGGTTGTCTTGCTATAAATGCTCCCATATTATTTAGTATTTTTAATTCGTGGATGGAGCAGGACTCGAACCTGCGACCTCTTGCTCCCGGACCGGTAATTGTCCATCGGTGATTACCCACCTTGCAAGCGCTCTGTCCACTGAGCTACCCATCCAAAAATCGGTACGGAGTTATTAAGCCTGCGGGGGCCCCGGCTGTTAACCTCGACCCGCACCGAAATCGACTAATCAAAAGGGTAGTCTCCGCCTTCAAGCCATTCTATGGCAGCCTTGATTCCCTGTTCGTATAACATTCCAGGGTATTCGCTTTCCCCAGTCTCTTCAGCCTCAACGCAACGATTAAGTAGTTCGTTAATTTCTTGTTCCGTCCTGTTCATATCTTTTCCTCCTTACTCAGTGATCATAGGCCGTCAGGGAAGAATTCACCTTCGATGCGACGGAGGTGCAGCGCCTGAGCACCAATTTTTAGCCAGCGATGGCCTCTCTCAAGGCCGGTATCTGCAGTCATGGCGACATCGACCTCCTTGAGGCGCTTGTTTTTGTCGTGAAGCTCCTGCTGTTTGCGGTTCAGCAGCGCTATGATTGCGTTGAAGTCGCTCTCATATACCGTGTGGTATAGCAGGATCTGCCGCGCATAAAGGAAAATCTCATCCTCCATCTTGGGCCGCCCGGCAGCCGCGTAGTAGCCGTAGACGAACCACATCTGGTTACTGTATAGTTCTTTCATATAATTCTCGTAGTTGCTTAATGATTTTGCCGCCGAATGAATTGGCGGTGAGGGCAAGAAAATACCCGACGGTGTAGTCTTTGTCCATGTCAAGTTCGTGAGCTTTCACGAATTCATTGCGCCCCATAGTGCAGCTGCCGGTGAGTATATGATGCCAGCGGTAGAACTCAGCGCATTTCGCCTTCGTGCCAAGCGACGGATATTCGGCCACGAACAATGACATCCGGTCTTCAAGGGGAATTGCTTTAGCAGCTTTGGCCTGGGCATCTCCAAGCGCTTCCTGGAGAGTATTACCATGCGCAAAGCGGTTACCGACGCGGGCGACGACGCACGACTTCACGTATAGGTCGCCCTGTACTATCCGCCCGAGCGCATAATCGCCACGCACCAGATCTATGACAGTCGGGACGCCGTCGATATACCAAACGCGGCAGCCGCAGTATTCCTTTAAGCCAGAGCCAGAGCCATCGCCAGAGCCATCGCCAGAGCCATCGCCATCGCCATCGCCAGAGCCATCGCCAGAGCCATAGCCATAGCCATAGCCATAGCCATCGCCATAGCCATAGCCATAGCCATAGCCAGAGCCAGAGCCAGAGCCATAGCCAGAGCCAGAGCCATAGCCAGAGCCAGAGCCAGAGCCATAGCCAGAGCCATAGCCAGAGCCATAGCCAGAGCCAGAGCCAAGGTTGCGAGGTCTCAGGAATTCCTCAATTACTTCGACATTTTCCATACCGGCACGGCCTCGATAGAATTAATGGCAGCTTCAGTGCAGGGTATTATCTCGATGACACCCGTCACCACTATCTGCGGAACGGTGACCGAGAACTTGCACCCATTCGGCTTTGTGACGCCTGAAAGCGCCAGCTCAGAGATGCTGGCAGCGCCGTCCCAATACCATATCCGTCGGCAGTTCTTGAGTTCGACTTCAGTTCCTTCCTTCTCGGCGAGGGTGCCGTAAAACACACCGGCGCGGTCTGCGCGGATGATCACCTTTTCATTGATGTACTTTTCCATTGTGTGATTGAATTAGTTTTTTGTCCTTTTGTCCCTTTATGTTGTTGCATTCGTCACATAGCGACTGCAGATTTGTTCTATCGAAGAAGCGGTCCGCGCAGATGGGCCAGGGGATGATGTGGTCGACGCACGTCGCCGGCCGTAGGATCCCCCGCCTCTCGCACTCCGCGCAGAGCGGGTGCTCAGCCCGGAACGCCCTGCTCAGGCGTGTCCATCGTGCAGTGTGGTACGGATCCGCCGAGCGCTGCCGGACATACCGGCCCTCATTCCTTTTCACCTGGGCAACCGTGTCCCAGGGCAGTGTTACCTTTCCCATTTCTCAAAGCTTTCATATGGTCGGAGCGGAGGCAGCCGCAGCTGCGCGTATGTCCCGACATAAGATTATTCTTATACACCGCGACGGTCTTGCCGCAGTCGCACCGGCACAGCCACTTCAGCTGCCAGCAAGCGCCCTGGCCGAGGCTGCGCACAGCAGTCAGCCGGCCGAATCTCTTCCCTCTGATGTCACACTCTTTCATTTTTTCGCGGGCGTCTATTGTATTTATCCCAGCACTTCTTGCACGTGTTCATATGGCCATCCTTCGAGCGGGTGAGCCGGTAGAACTCTGCCAGCGGCTTCTCAACTCCACATTTAATGCACACCTTGGTGTTCTTGTAATCCTCGGGCTTTGCCGGCCTTCTGCTGGCGCCCCGGCCACGTCGCTGGGACTTTGGCAGCCGGGCAGCCGAGGCGTCTGAAAAATGGCCGTCGTCGCTCAACTCCACGATGGGCTCGAAGCAGTGACCGGCCTTCCTGATCGGGCACGTCACGCCCAGGGTCGTCGCTCCCTTCTTCCGGCATATTCCTCCAGCCATATACTGGGCGCATTCCTTACATTTCGGCATAATTACTCACTTTATAAAGGGGCGTCCGCAGCTGACTCGCCCCATAGGAAATAATCGGAAAAAGTCTGTTATTGCAAAGCACTTGATCATACTGAAATCGCATATGTCTGCGGCGCGAACCTCAACGGCTGACGGTCATTGTTCTTCTATATATTCGCTCGTCTCGAACTTGAGCTGGTTGAAGACGGCGGAGCCCACCGACCATTTCAGCAGCTCTGCCAGCAGCGGCGCCTGCCTTGTCTCGAGCACGATTACTATGGTATTGGCTGACGGACGGGAGAAATACGGGGTCTGGGCATACCTAAGCGCCCGCTCCGCATATACGCAGCTGTCCTCAGAGGGAAATTTGATTACTATGCGCATCCGACCGTCAGTCATTATTAGGTGCTCCGGGTAATTTTGCAATACTCGTAGGGCTCCTTCACACACCGCTTCCCGTTATAGTGACGGCAGGCCAGGCAGAGGTTCCGGCCTCCTGCCCCCCTGCTGACCAGCTTCAGCGCCAGCGCCCTGTCCTTCGTCCTCTCCATGGCCTTAGTCCATCAGTTGGCCGCAGCCTTCATAAATACATTGAAGGGTGCTGGCATTCTCATCGTGGAGAGCTTCGCGGTCGGTGTCCCGATCCGTGGCGTCTCCCCCCTCCCTGATGTCGCGGTATTTTTCGCAGAGCTTCTGCTCCTTCTTGATTTCCCGGAGCAGGAACGGCCGGAGGATTGCCGCCTCCTTCCGGTCCAGGAATAGGCCAGCCGAACCGGCCTTGACTGAAAATTCAATGTGTGGCATAATTTATAAAACGAAAGGTTCATATGAGAGTATTCTCCCCTCGCGAAAGCAAGAAATAAGGACACGCTTTGGATCATCGGGTGCTGAATTCACCCAGAGCTCTTCGATAGTGTTCATAAGCTTCTCCGGAAGCGCAATGGTAATGGCGCTGTCGGTGACCGTTGCAGCAATCTTGGGGTCAATGAATTCTCCGGCAATTGGATTTCCCTCAACCAGCAGCCACGAATAGAGATAATTCCAGAATTTGAGAAAGCGAGCGTCAGTCCGTGCGCTGCCGTTGCGTATCTCCCAACCGTCAGCCCAAGCCAGGACTTTCCGCTGGGTGTCGAGCTCGCGGCCTTTACCATCCTTCCATTCACCAAGCTCCGCCCATCTTAGGAAGGCATCGGTCTCCTTACGCGGCGCCGCCGCGTTTTTCCAGAAGAAATAATCATAAATATTCTTTTCTTCTTTTTGCTGCTTCGCGCCCATGCGCGAAAGAATAATATTTTTATATATAATTATATTATTATTATCTGGGTGCAGAATTTGCACCTTTTTTTGCACGTTTTTGCACCTTTTTTTGCACGTTTTTGCACCTTTTTCAATAGGTGCATATTTTGCACCTTTTCTACATTCCTCAACGATTTCGAGGTTGGCGCGGTACTCCGTGAAGCTATTCGGGCCCCAGTTCGCCTTCTCCTTTGTGATATAGCCAGCATCGACGAGGGCGTTCAGGCAGTACTGCACATTCCGCTCAGACGCACCGGTCCACTCCTCGAAGTATTTCAATGTGCAGGCACACGCGGAATCTCCGTCCTGGGAGAAGCCATAGATGATGGCATATATATCCCTCATCGGGCCGCTCTTCAGGCAAAGATTCTCCCACATAAAACGGAGGGTGGTATAGTATTCACCCGGTTTTGTCTTTTTCATCTTAGACGAATTTGTCTCTTCTTCCATCATCGTTCCAGGGTTTAGCAATCAAAAGCGCTGTTGCGCCTATAGATCCAGAGAGGGCACTCTGAACCAGCCAGCCAAAAGTGATAATGTTCGACGCAGGCACAAACAGCGCCCAGGCGCACAACGCGAGTCCCGCCAGGGCGAGACAACCTTTCAAGTACTTTTTCATTTCGCTTCATTTTTATGGTTATACAATAAAATCTTCGGCCTGCTCCTTCGCCTGCTGCAACTCAAGCGACTGGAGGGCCAATATGTCTTCAACACTATATACGACGCGATTGCCGCGCTTGACGCCGACGATCTTACCATCCTCAACGGAACGGGTGAACCAAATGCCGTAGCGTTTTTTACACTCACGCTCAGTGAGCATGATATTCGTCTTCCCCAGGCGCTTGAGCGTCTGGCAAACGATGAGATCTATCTCGGCGGCCTTGCGTTCCGCCTCGAATCTTGCTGCGCGTGCTGTCATGCCTTCCGAATTATAATATGACCGTTGACGGTTTCGTGCGAGCTGAACCTGGCATCGCCTTCAGAGTTGACCCGACTGACCGCCATACGAATGGTCGCCGGCTTCACGTCCTCTCTGAACGGGATAAAAACAGCGTCACCGACCACCGCCAATTGAGCGAGTGTTGCCCGAAAGTCAACGCCTGGTTCTTTGAAAATTGGTTTTTTATACTCCATTATTGTATATTTGGTATAACAATCGTTGCAAAGGTAAAACTTTAATTTGAGAAAAACAAACTCAAATTTGATTTTATACAACAAATATTTGCGAAATGAAAGGAAGTGAACTCAAACAGGCTATTACTCGATGCGGCGCCAAGCAGGCAGAGGTAGCCAGGAGACTCGGAGAGTCTCAGCAAAATTTCAGTGCTGCTCTGGCAGTCGAGGATGTTCGCAGTTCATTGATAGAGCGAGTTGCAGTCGCCCTTGAAATGCCTGTGTCTTTTTTCTATGGTGAAGGTGGAGGTCCTTCCGCCAATGCCTTTAACAACAGCACCGCCATTGCCGGTAATGCCAATTTGCTGAACCAGCAATTGGACAAATGTCTCGACCTGCTTAAAGAGAAAGATATTCAGGTCTCCCGCTTTCAATCTGAAATTGAAACACTACTTGATATTATCAAAACGCAATCAAAATGAGAGTAAAAGATTATTGCAGCGCAGGTCTGCGCACTGGTTCAACATTCTTGAAGGTTATTGGTGTATTATGTATCCTCGGGGCTATTCTTGCTTGGTTCCTGGACGGTCCGGGCTGGGAGCTGATGGGTGCCGGAGTTGCAACTTTACTGATGGGCGTATTGTTCAAGGGTCTATACCCCCTCTCTTGCCTTGCTGAATACAAACTCGCGGAGTTGGGCGATACCGACTTCCGGGAAGAGGAGAAATAAAAAACCGGGCGCTTCTCAGCGGCCGGTCTCCACTTGCTGTTCGTTATTATGAAAAACTATTCTAACCGTTAACAAAGATAGGAAAAATCAGTGACCTGCTAATGCGGACCAGTCGAAAATGTCCAGGACTTTTTGATTGACGTCCCAGAAGACCTGCCAGTCCTTCTCCGCATATACGTCGGCGAGTCGGTGGTCGCCCATATGAACGAGGCAGTCGTCCACCGTCGCGGGGTCGACGCCACATCTCTTGCTCCTGGCTATGGTCGCCCAGGAATGCCTGGCCGCGTTGCTGCTGAACGGTGCAATACCGAGCTGGGTGGCGAGGGTGTGGAGAGAGTACCGGATGGCGTTATTCATCGCCATCGCATTCTTATAGTTGAGGTAGAAGTTGAACTGCCGCTGGCCGGTCGGGTCCTTGTATTTCTCGATGAGCTTCTGGATCTGAGGGGCAATCTTCACGTGGTGCTCCGCCTTGTCCCAACGCCGGCCGCGAGTCTTCGCCCGGTTGTATACGATGACGCCGCGCTTTGCGGGCGCGCACTCGAACATATCTTTCGTGTTCATTCCCATCATGGCGAAGGAAATGAGGTAGACGTCGAGCGCCCTGCGAGTGTTGGGCCGGCACGGCCCGACAAAGTCGATGAGCTTCTGTATGACCTCCGGTTCCTGGGCGGTATGGGCCACTCCGCCCTTCGCGGTCACGTTGAGGTCGGCGAACGGATTTCGCGGTATGAGAACCACGTCACTGTCGTGGTCGTTGTATCTCTTGGCTGCCGCATTGTAGATGACGCGCAGCTTCCCCAGGTATAGGGCCGATGCGTAGCCCTTCCGCTTGGCGACCTTGGAAGCCTTGGGCCCGTTCTTGTCGAAGATGATCTTGGGCTCATTGTCGATGTGCCTGGCGAAGTCCGCCAGCATCGTCTTCGTGATGTCGTTGATGTCGAGGCGTGAGCTGTTGAGGTACCGGCTGAAGGAGTTGAGGGCAGTCTGGTACGCCGCTGCCGTTCCGGGCGTCATCGCCGGGAGGATCTCCGAGCTGGCAAATTCAAAGAAGTCGAGTTGGAAGCGCTTGTTGGTTCCCCGCTTCCGAAGGTACGCCACGACCTCATCGACGGTCATACTTTCCGCAAGGAAGAAATCGAGGTCGTTCAGGTAGCCCTGGAATTTCTTTATCAAAGCCCAGCCGCGAGAGAGCGACTCGCCCCGGAGGTTGCCGGCCTTGTCGACGTCCTTCGCCGGGGCCGTGATGGTGGTGGAGAGGAAACGGGAGCAGCGCTTGAAGGTCACCCTGATCTTGACATTGTAGGAGCCGTCGCCATGTCGCTGGCGACGCGCAATGACGGGTCGGAAGGTGATCTGATTGGCCATATTTTTCGCTCATTGTGCGCATAACATCTGCACAACATACGCACAACTACCAAGTGCAAATATAGTCAATTATCAGTTAAAAATGCAAGGGTACATTTTGGGAAAATCGCAAATCAGCGCCGTGGGTGCGCTGGAAGCACGATTTTATTGCGAAACAAAGAATATTTCAGTAATTTAGTGTAAAAACGCCTTATACGTCAGTGTGGGGCATCTTTCAACTGAAGCTACAAAGAACTCGCACAACATTCGCACAACTATCTCCCAGAGCTGGAGAGTTTATAAAAGACCGGCGGTGTTGCAGGCCACCGGTCTGAAGCGAAAAATAAAGCCCTACTTGGAAGGTTTTACTCAGCGCAAAGATAGGCATTTTTATTCGTTACGCAAACATTACCCGTAACATCTCAGAACGAATACCCGAACGTCCCTCCGACACCGGCGTATGGCTGCCAGCCTGCTGGTGTGAACCCGTAGCCCAGCTGGACGCCGACTGTGAAGTGCCACCTCTTTGCCGGCTGAGGCGTCGGGGCGGCGATCTCCGGAAGCCTTATATCTATACTTACCAGCTCCGGTCGGAATCCTTGCACGACGGCGCGATAATTTTCGCCTTCGTAGGTGCGCCGCTCGATGGGGACCTCAACGACGACCGAGTCGCAGGGTTGCATCATTTTCGTGGAGTCACGAAAATGGTCCACGGCGGTGGTGGTATCATTCTCTGTCAACAAATTTGCGTCTGACGCCAATAAATTGTCATCTTTTGACAATAATGTGTCACGGTGGACCGGCAGCGTGGCCACCACGGAACCGGCGGGCTTAGTGTCCACGACCTTGGCGGCGTCTGGATTCCAGACGTATATGGTGTCTGGAGGTGCGGGAGATGCTGGTGGCGTATTCCGCTGGTCATAAGCCATCCGGCCGAACCATCCGGCCATGGCGGAGAGTAACATCAGAACGATTCCAAAAGTTATGATAAGGACGGTGCTTGCTTTCATGATTATTGCAATTTGAATGAAGGCGGGCGGAGCTCAACCACCCGGCCCGCCGTGTTACTAAACCAAATGAAAAGAATCTCCGATTCGCGGAGCGTTTAGTAATAGTGCCAGATCGTGTCCTGCGGGAGCGACTTGTCGATGTCCACGTGGACGAAGGAGCTGCCGATTCCTATGCGAGTAATGCCCAGGGCGAGAGCTGCGCGGACTATTTTCATCCGGGTGGGCCCGGCGTTGCAGCGAATGTCCGCCGCGAGGCCACGGGTGTGGGCGCTGTCGCCGGAGCGGCCCTTCGCCTTGTCGTGGGCGACGGAACGGTAGGCGCAGTAGAGCACCAGGGGGATGCCCGCCTGGGCGCGGAGAGCGTCGAGGGTGTCCAGGAACTTCTGGTCCATGTCCTCGATAGAGCAGGGGGGGCTGCAGCGCTTGAACTCCTGCGGGGCGAAATACTTGCTGTGTTTCATAAGTTTCATTGTCAAAAGTTTCACAAAAGGGTGGCGGGAGCTGTGGAGCGCCGCTCCCGCACGCCCTGGCAGCCTACCTCGTCTCGCCGGGAGTATCGGGAGCTTTTCCGGCGTCGGCGGCCCGATGTGCAGGCTGCTGCTGCTCAGCGTCGGTGATGTGTATCATGGAGGCATCATGGCCTGTCTTATCCTTGATGACCTCCTTGGCGAATTCCTCAAGGCCGGAGATCTTCTTACCGTGCAGAGACAGCCAGTTCGACACGATGCTCAGGAGCTCGATGGAAATGGCGACGCCGATGATGATCTTGCTCAGCGGGGGCCACTCGAAGGCGATGGCCAGCGTGGCGCCCAGGATCACCCAGGAAAGGTACTCGACGGCCTTGCCGATAGTGCGCCTGATGGCCTTGCTGGCCCGGACTACCTCGCCCCTCTTGTTTGCGGCCTTGACGCCGAAGATGAGGTCGACGATGATGACGACCCCGGCCACGACCAGGAAGGGGAAGGCCAGGTCCAGGGTATTGCGCAGGAACGCCACCGCCAAGGTGGCGGCGCCGCCCTGGATTACCACCGAAGTGGTGTCGGTAGGTGCTGCGTGGGTCATGGTTACCTGCCTCCCTTGTAGATTTCGTCGTGGCTCATTGCTATGTCGATGAGCCGCTTGATCGTATAGAACGCCGGATTCCATGCGAAGAACACCAGCAGCGGGATGACCACCCAGACGGGCCACGCCTTGACGGGAATTGAAATGACGATGGCGCTGATGATACCGCCCACCAGGGCGAAGATCAGCAGGATGGCCGCGATGGCGGCCGCGATGCGTTTGATTTTTTCCATGGCAAATTGTGTTTAGTCCTGGACGCTCCAGCCGGCTGGATAGGCGGCGGGGCTCCAGGAGTTGTTGTCGATCAGTGAAATGTAGTGCTTGCCGTCGAAGGTGACCTTGGCGCCTGCGGCATATACGTCGTGCGACCCGGTAGGCTGCACCCATTCGGGCCATTCGTCGGCGGGCTCGCCGTCAACGCCTTCCCTCTTATAGAGGGCGGGCACACTGCCGGGCTCCCAGTCCTCCTGGAGGATATGCGCCTGCAGGACCGTGTAGCGGATGCCGTCGTGCACGATGACGGCGCCGGCCTCGACGGGTTCGCCGATGTGAAGGCGCCATTCAGCCTTGACCTCCGCAAGGGTTCCCACCACCTCCTGTTCGGCGGCGGCGACCTGTTCGGCATCTGCTGCAAATTCGGGGTAAGCCTCCCGGAAGCCGGGCAGGCTCTTGACGTAGTCCAGGGCGGCGCGGTCGCTCTTGCTGGCTCGCGTCAGAAGCTCAAGCCGCCGGGACTCCAGCGCGTTGATGCGCTCTTGAATGTCGTTATTTTCCATGTCGTTTGAGATGTAAGTGAAATTCTTGATTAAGTCGTTCATTGATGGTGTATCGGGGCAGGTATGCCAGGCATTGGCGTCCGGTATTCCACCGGCAGAAGGCCCACCATTCCGGGCCAATCGCTTCGTGCAGCGCACCGACGCGCTTGAAGTCCGTGCGGCTCTTGAGCAGCCCGGTGTAGCTGTTGACGCTGGCCACGAACTTGTCCAGGACCTCGAGCTTGTCGCCCGCCGCATTGAATTCATGCACCCTCTCCAGGGCCCTGCCGTAGGTGTTATTGTTCAGGTGTATGCGGTACGGCTTGATGTGGCTCCCAAGGAACTCAAGGCCGTGCTGGTATGGCTGGTCGTAGAACTTCCGCTCATTCGTCACCACGCCCTTCGCCGCGAGCCTTTTCCGCAGCACCGGCATGAGAGCCAGCGCATAGCCATGGAGCCTTTCGGGCATGACCATGACGCAGTCGTCCATGAACAGGGTCGAGCGGATTCCGCATTCGTCATTCAGCCAGCGCACCTCGTCGTTCATATATAGCCCCATCCCGATCTGGCTGGTGAGCCTCCCGATGGGCGTGCCCACCCCGGGCGCCTTGCTGAAGAGGGACTTTTCCGGTGTGATATGCTCACGCCACAGCCGGCGCGGCGTGCGGAGCTCGCAGTTGCCGGCGGGATTGCAATGGATGCAGATCGTTGCGAGCCAGCGAAGGAAGGACGGGACCTCCGGGCCGTAGGTCCTGGCAAGTTCGTCCGCATGGCGGTCGATGATGCCACGAAAGCAGCGCTCGATTTCGTCACAAAGGGCGTTTGGAAAGAAGCCACGCAGGTCCCACTTTATGACGCGGCAGGGCTGCGTGTACCCCTCGGATACGGTACAGATGTCCTCGATGACCTGGTTCATTGCTGCCTGGCCTCCTTTGCCCTTCCGGTTGTTGAAGGTTCGCGGGTGCAGCTCAGCGTCGATGAACGGCGAGAGGGCGTCGCAGAGCAGGTGGTCGGCGATGCGGCCCTCAAAGCTGGTGGCGAAGATCTCCCGCCATTTGGGAACGGAGGTCAGGAAGGCGTAGTTGCGGTCAACGCGGAAGGTCTTTTCCTGGAGACTTCGCATCATACGCAAGAGGTTGGCCGCCCAGCCCATCTCGAAGGCTGCGCAGTCACGACCGTATCGCTTGTTGCGGCGCGTCTCCCGCATTGTGCGGAGCATTATTGAAAAGACCATTTCTTCAGTCATAAGCGTTGTATGTAAATTCGTGACCGCCCCGACCTGATTCGCGTTGTTCACGTTGTTGTTGTTCAAGTTCCTTCGCGATGGTGAAATGCTTTATTATCCCGTAGCAAGCCGCCTTCATCTCCTGCGGCGCTCCCTCGATCCGCTCAATCTTCGGCATTCTTTGAATGGCGGGATGCAAGATAAGGAGCAGGTTCTTGGTGTCTGCCAGGATGGAATCCTTGTCCCTTCGTGCTTTGTTGCTTCTGCGTTCCATAGGCCAGGGAGCCCTGCGCACCCTCACGGGATGCGCAGGGACTGATTATTTTTTATTTTTCAAAAGCGTGACCGCCCCGACCTGATTCGCGTTGTTCACGACGTTGCTGTCCAAGTACCGGTACGTCCCATTGAAGAACCAGGCGTAATACACGTTGTACCTCTGGGCAAACCATCGGCTCGTGGCGGCAGATATGTTGACCTTTCCGGCCTTCGACTGGGTGGCATTTATCGCCTTGAGGTTCTCGTCATCCATGAACACCGTACCTTCGTCGACGCCCCAGAGGTAATTGTCGCCGCCCAGTGACCAGGCCCAGTTCAGCGCGGGGAATTTCGCCTTTGCGCTTCCGTCCTTTGTCGGGGCCGTGGCCGGACCATACTTGTCCGTGAGCGTCTTGGCGTCAGGCAGGGCGAAGGCGCTGTACTTCTGCGGGTAGAGGATTCCGAACTCGCCCCGCAGGTAGTCCTCGTAGGTGGGGTAGTATGCGCGAATGGCTGCGGCAAATGGAGAGCTCAGGTATTCCGACAGCAGCATCGGGTCGGTGTTGCCAGCCTCGCTGCCGACGGCTACGTTGGCGGTCAGGGTCCTGCCGTGCGTGTTCCAGTAGCTCGCGCCGCCTTCGATATTCATAAGCCCGCGGTAGTTGGTCACCTGGCCGTTGCGCTTGAAATACGCGGACGCTGCGGGCATATCGCCCCAGGTGACGAAGGTGAGCGCTCCGGAGCAGGTATACTGGCGGTAATCCGTCCAGGTATCGCGCTGGAGGATGACGTCGCCGTTGTTGTCAAGGTATGCCCACCAGTCGCCGGTGATCCCGTCGAGGGCGGCCAGAGCGGTGTTGATACGCCCGCAGAGGGTGGTGTCATTGACCTCGTAGACCTCTGGTTCCGTAGCCAGGTCCATGTCGGCGGTATATTCCACGGAGATCGTGGTGGTCGTCCCGGCGGTGACGAACTGCGCCCCCAGAGTGAGGGTGCCGGTAGTGGAAGGAACGGTCACCTTGAACTGCACCACGTCGGCGAATTTACGGGTCGGCAGGGATGCGAAATTGCCGTTCAGCACGGCCATCGTCTCCGCATCCCAGTGCATTATGAACGGCCCGCGGTAGGTCCATCCCGCCGGGATGCGGGCGACATTGAGCGTGTCGCGGTCGATAATGAACACCCTCCCGTCCTGGTCGGTGTATATGGCGTCGCCGATCCGGGGTATTTCTTTGACGACATTCACGCCGTCAACTACAACGTCATTCTCGTCGGATATGAGCGCCACACGGCTTTCGGTGGTCGGGGCGCCTGCCGCAGCAAGGGCGGCGCGGTTGGGAAAACTCTTGATCATGTCGGTATGCTTTTAATTGAGGAGAATCCAGTCGCTCACAGCGTTGGTGAGCACCGCCTTCGCCTTGTAAACTTTACTATTCGTGTCGTCGGTGTAGACCATGCCCGGAGCGAGGGGAACGCCCCTCCAGGTGACGCCCGGGCAGAGCTTGTCCCAGTCTACGGGAACGACCGCAGCGCTGGGGGCCCCGGCGCCGTGCACCTCCCTGGGAATGTTGCCGATGCGGTAGGTCTGCGCATCCACCTCGGTGGCCCTGTATATGGGGTGGCCCTGGGCGCCGAAGAGGCGGCGGGTAATATCTTCTGCCCAGCTGTAGAGTTCCGCGAATGCCTGGGCCACGATTTCCATCTGGCCGCTGAGACGCGCAGATACGAGCGCCCGCACATTGTCGGGAATGTTCTGGGCGTAGGCGATGGTCGTGAATGCTTCGCCCGCAGCGTCGAGAAGAATGATGAGGCCCCAATCCTCAACCGCCAGGGCGGTGGCAAGATCGACAGCGCCTGTGGAGTGCGCGGCCTTCTCATACTTCACAAAGTCGGTATAAGCGGTTGCCGACGTGTCGGTGTAGCTGATGGTCGTGCCGCTGATGGCGAGCTGCTGGCTCACCGTCATGAACTGAGCGGCGCCGTCGGCCTTCATGGCGGCGATGGTGGCGGTGTGCAGGTAGGTCTCGCCGTCCTCCTGGAGGGTGTTCGTCCATGTGGGCTGAACGCGGTCCACCTCCGTCTCCCACTGCACCTGCGTGGCAGAGATGCGGCGGATGCGGTCGGCGGAAGCGCCCACGGTGAGCAGCTTTCCGAAGGAGTGCGCAGCCGCGATCGCGGCGGTCAGGGCAATGGCATGCCCGGCGTCAGAAGCGTCGTCGGGGGCAATGAATTCATCGTAGCGCTTGGACCAGCCGATGTGGGCGCAGGTGTCGGCCCATGTAATGCCGCTCACGATAATGTAGCCGGGCTCGGTGGGGTTATAAAAGCGGTAGCTCTTGTCGCCGGACACCGCATCGGTATAGCTGCAGGCGGTCCCGTCGGTCACGCTCATGGGGACGCCCTGCGAGAGCTTTTTGAAATACACCGTCGGGCGGAGGTTTTCGCCGGTGCGGCTGGTGAACAGCGCCCCGTTCGGCTGCTCGGCGGTGTTGATGCTGCCGAAGGGAAGGGCGGGCACCGGGAAGTAGTAACCGGCGCCCACCGCCTTCGCCGGGCCGTTGGCGCTGGTGAGCCGCAGGAGGTTGAAGCCGGTGGCCAGCAGGGACGTGGCA
>JAEEGL014969400.1_pt1 | contig 32068 bp, 25 predicted proteins | sample 9134231 | NCBI WGS metagenome assembly JAEEGL01 (sample SAMN16246548, study PRJNA631951) | gut metagenome | biome: gut microbiome; feature: rumen; material: fiber-attached | host: Bos | place: Iran: Karaj | collected 2018-10 | reverse complement strand
GATGCGGCTCTCCGACAGGGAACTCAGGGCCAGGCGCAGGGGGATCGGCATGATCTTCCAGCATTTCAATCTCCTCATGCAGAGGAGTGTCCTGGACAATGTCTGCTTCCCCATGGAGATCGCCGGCCTGGGGAAGAAAGAAGCGAGACAGAAGGCAATGACCTATCTGGAGCAGGTGGAGCTTTCGGATAAGGCAAAGGCCTATCCGGCGCAGCTCTCCGGCGGACAGAAGCAGCGTGTCGCTATCGCGCGCGTGCTGGCGTCCAAGCCGGAGATCCTCTTATGCGACGAAGCCACCAGCGCCCTCGATCCCCAGACCACACAGTCGATCCTGCAGCTGTTAAAGCATATCAACGAGGAATACCGGATCACCATGATCGTCATCACCCATGAGATGCGGGTGGTGCAGCAGATCTGCGACCGCGTGGCGGTACTGGAATACGGCCGGATCGTCGAGAGCGGCCGTACCAAAGAAGTGTTTGACGCGCCGAAGACGGAAGCGGCAAAGCGGCTGATCTACACCCATGAGTATACGGGCGTGGAAGACGAAGGGAGCGGCATATGACCTGGGATGCGGAAATGACAAAGATGCTGGTCGACGGTCTTTGGGATACGCTCTACATGGTGGTCTTTTCCACGCTCTTCGGTTATATCCTGGGTCTTCCCCTGGGCGTCCTGCTGGCGGTCAGCGACCGCGACGGCATCCGCCCGAGACGGGTCCTCTACCGCGTGCTGGATATCGTGGTAAACATCCTGCGCAGTGTCCCGTTCCTGATCCTGCTGATCCTGGTGATCCCGCTGACCAAGCTCCTGGTGGGCAAGAGCTACGGCTCCACGGCGACCATCGTGCCGCTTACCATCGCGGCGGCCCCTTTTATCGCGCGCATGGTGGAATCCTCTCTCAAGGAGGTGGACCACGGCGTCATCGAAGCGGCGCAGAGCATGGGCGCGAGCAACCGCACCATCATCCTCAAGGTGCTCATCGGCGAAGCCCGGACGTCCCTGATCGTGGGCGTGACCATCGCGCTGGGGACGATCCTTGGCTATTCGGCCATGGCCGGCGTCGTGGGCGGCGGCGGACTGGGGGATATCGCGATCCGCTACGGCTATTACCGCTACGAGACGGGGGTCATGATCGTCACCGTGGTGATCCTGGTACTGCTGGTCCAGATCCTGCAGGTGCTGGGAATGATGCTGGCGCGTCTCACCGATCGCAGAAAGGTGTGACGACGGCATGGATGCGGCGGTCCTGCAGGAATATCTGCCTTTATACGGAAAAGCGGCACTGCTGACCATTCGTCTGGGGATCCTGGGGGTTCTGCTCTCCATTCTGACAGGACTTTTCTGTGCGGCCGTTCAGTATCTGAAGATCCCGCTTCTTAAGACGATCGTGCGGGTCTATATCGAACTTTCCCGCAATACTCCCCTGCTGATCCAGCTGTTCTTTATCTATTACGGTCTCCCCAAGATCGGGATCCGGACGGATCCGGCGGTCTGCGGCGTGGCGGGCCTGACCTTCCTGGGAGGCAGTTATATGGCGGAGGCATTCCGCAGCGGACTCGAATCGATCCCGCCGATCCAGGAGGAGAGCGCGCTGAGCCTCGGGATGACCAGGATCCAGGCGGCGGTGCACGTCATCCTGCCGCAGGCGCTGTCCGTGAGCGTCCCCGCTTTTGTCGCGAATGTGATCTTCCTGCTCAAGGAAACCTCGGTATTCTCCGCGGTATCTCTCATGGACCTGATGTTTACGGCCAAGGACCTCATCGGTCTGTATTATGACACGACGGAGGCCCTGTTCCTGCTGGTTGTTTTTTATCTGCTGATGCTTCTCCCGGTGTCGATCCTGGGCAGCATTATAGAAAAGAAGGTGCGTTATGCAGGCTTTGGGACTTGACGTACTCTTCAAGGGGAAGAACTTCCTGCGTCTGCTCGGCGGACTCGGTGTCGCATTAAGGATCAGCCTGATCTCTGTGGCACTCAGTATCCCGCTGGGCATCCTGCTCGGGATCCTGATGACGAGGAGGAACCGGGTGCTGCGCGCGATCCTGCGCCTGTATCTGGAGGCGCTCCGGATCATGCCGCAGATGGTGCTGCTGTTCCTTGTTTTCTTCGGCACGACGCGTGCCCTGGGCTGGGATCTTGACGGAGAGACTGCCTCCGTCATCGTCTTTACGCTGTGGGGAACAGCGGAGATGAGCGATCTGGTGCGGGGGGCCCTGATCTCGATCCCGAAGCATCAGTTTGAATCCGCGGAGGCGCTCGGTCTGTCCAAGGCGCAGATGCATCTGTATATCATCCTGCCGCAGGCTGTACGGCGGCTGGTGCCGCTGTCCATCAATCTGATCACGCGTATGATCAAGACCACCAGTCTGGTGCTCATGATCGGTGTGGTGGAGGTGATCAAGGTGGCGCAGCAGATCATTGAGGCGAACCGCATGGTCAGTCCCAACGGGGCGTTCGGGATGTACCTGACCGTATTTCTGCTGTATTTTATTGCCTGCTTCCCCATCAGTCTTCTTGCGGGGAAACTGGAAAAGAGCTTCCGGGAATGAGCGGACCGGATGGAGCATGACAAAGAGGTGGATGTGATGGAGAAGAATACGGTGCTGTCTCTGCGGGGGCTGGTCAAACAGTTTGACAATGAGACGATCCTGGACGGGATCGATCTTGATATCCGGCAGGGGGAGGTGGCGGTCATCATCGGACCTTCCGGCTGCGGGAAATCCACGCTGCTCAGATGTATCAACGCGCTGGAGCCTGTACAGGGCGGAGAGATCCTGCTCGAAGGGGAGCCGGTCGTGACAGGCGGGAAGAACCTGCCGCACATCCGGCAGAAGATCGGGATGGTCTTCCAGAGTTACGATCTTTTTCCGCATCTGACGGTGATGGATAATATCACACTTTCGCCGCGCAAGGTGCAGAAACGCTCCAGAGAGGACGCGGAGCAGGAGGCAAGGGAACTCCTCGCCCGTGTAGGGCTGTCGGACAAGGAGAAGAGTTACCCCAGGGAGCTCTCCGGCGGACAGAAGCAGCGGGTCGCCATTGTGCGCATGCTGATCATGCATCCCGAGATCCTGCTGTTTGATGAGGTGACTGCCGCGCTCGATCCGGAAATGGTCCGTGAGGTGCTCGATGTCATGCTGGATCTCGCCGCCCAGGGACGCACCATGCTCATCGTCACGCATGAGATGAATTTCGCGCGTGCGGTGGCGGACCGTGTGATCTTCATGGATGAGGGACGGATCGTGGAAGAGGGAGCGCCGGACGATCTCTTTGATCATCCGCAGACGGAACGTGCCGGTGCTTTTCTGAACATGTTTACATTTGAGAGCGTGCGCGCGGGGAGACAGGAACCGTCATCTTCTTCTGGCACGTAACTGCAGCGTGCCGTCTTCATCAATGCTCACGTCGAACTGACGCAGGTACCTGTCCATGAACTGCCTGCGTTCCGTGGGGGTCATGGCGATCCTCGTCGTCACGAGGATCTCGTCCATCAGCTCGTCGATACTGATCCGGCATCTGGCATCGAAGTAACGGTCGATCTCGCGGACCAGGGCCGCTGTCTTGATCTCTTCGCTGTTTCCGGTGTAGAAATCATCGATGTAGCAGTAGAAGATGTCCTTTTTTGCCAGAGCATCCCGCATGGCCGGACTGAATTTGCGGTGTTCCACCATGACCAGAAAGCGGGCCTGCGGAATGGATTCGATCAGTCCCCAGTAATCGGAGTCGCTGGAAGCCAGAACAAAGGAATCCACATGGTTTTCATAGAATTCCTTACAGGTGCCGGCAGTCAGTTTGATATCAGCCAGTGATTTGTTGTCCTTAAGACGTTCGATCTTGATATACTCGATCGGGATCTGCACATAGTTTTTCAGGATATCCCACGCGGCTGCCGCATGTACGTCATCATAGAGGACGATCTTTTCGATCTTGCCGAGTTTTTCCGCGTCAAGATTGCGGATCGCGGCACACAGCGCGTAGGGATCGGAATTCTCGCAGTCCACCATGAAGACCGTCTTTTCGCTGTTATCCAGAAAATCATAGATATTGTTTTTGGTATCCTCGTTTACATCCTGTACATAGCTGAATTCCCGGAATTCATCCTCGTTCCAGCCATACAGAAGGGTCACGAATTTTTTGTCGTTGAAGAGGATATTGCCCTGTTCCTCTGCGGGCCAGTTCATGTAGACACCGTACGGATAATACGGCTTGTTTGCGTAATACTCCGTGGCGGCGGCTTTGATCCCGTTCACCGTCAATCCGTCCGGCATGATGAAGATCTCTTTGAGGTATTCCCATTTCAGCCAGTGCGGGAACAATCCCTTGCAGTTGTCGATCCTCGATTTGACCGTGCGGTTGATCGAGATCAGATACTGGTTGGGATCCTTGCGGTCGCTGTAGAAATCGATCCCGTCGGCAGTCAGCCGCTCGATATGCCGCAGAGGGACCAGCTCGGGCACGGAAGTGATGCTTTTGTATTCCCGGTTGATCGCATCGCAGATCCGTTTGAAATTCTGTTCGATGGAATTGCGGAGATAGCAGAGATCGCGGATGATCCGCGCATTTTTGTCCCGTTCCAGCCGCGTGTATACCTCCGGCATCGGCGGCTCATGCTCATTGTCAAAGATCCGTTTCGGCACGCCGATCAGATAGGCGACGACCGATACGACCTCAAAATGCTCTCTGGCGCTGTGCGACGGACCGGCAAACAGGGAACCGTCCAGATCGGCGAGCGCATCCGAAAGTGTACCGAAACCTCTGATATTTTCCTGCCTGACGGATTTTTCCAGTTCTTCTTTGCTGCTCATCGCTCTTTTGATCCCTCCCGGTCGGGCCGACCCAGTATCTTCATACATTGTATCATCACCGGAGCGGATTGTCATTCATCCGGAGCATGCGGGCTTTTTTGTGTCCGGAAGACAACACACCGCACGGAAAATGTCCGCTTATCTCTTTTATGACAGATCATTTTGCGTTACAATAGGATCTGCAGGGAGGGCGGCAAGATGGAAGCAGTATATCAGAGCACGGAGAGCATACTTCGCTATGTGGTTGAATTCTCAACGCTGCTGCTTGAGTTTTTCGGTATCTGTATCCTGGTCTTTACGGCGGTAAAGAGTTTTATATTCTGGCTGAAGAAGGATGATTCCATCCGCCTCGCGCTCGCGCAGGGGATCGCACTTGCGCTCGAATTCAAGCTCGGCGGAGAGGTGCTTCGGACCGTTGTGGTGCGGGAATGGGCGGAACTCGGTATTCTCGGAGCGATCATCCTGCTCAGGGCGACGCTGACATTCCTCATCCATTGGGAGATCAAGAACGAGGAGAAAGCCCTCGAACCGAAGATCACCGAGCAAAAGCAATGACCGCCGGCAGGATCTGATCACCCGATGTCCGGAAGGAGAAACCCATGTTCAGGATCATGACGGCAGATGAAGCGATCTCGCTGATACAGGACGGCGATGTGATCGCGATGAATTCCTTTCTGGGGATCGATAACCCCGTGGAATTGCATGAGGCATTATACAAGCGCTATCACGCTACGGGTTCCCCGAAGCATCTGACCGCGATCTCGAGTGCCGGATTCGGGGCCTGGGATGACAACCGGGCAGCGGAGGGATATATCCGCGAAGGAGCCGTGGACAGGATCATCTGCGGGCATTTCGGCGCCATGTACAGCACAAAGAAGCTGGTCCTGGAGGATCGCTTCGAAGCCTATAATCTGCCTTTAGGGTGCATCTCGCACGCCATCCGGGCACAGGCAGGCGGACTGCCCGGAGCGCTCTCCAAGGTCGGTCTGGACATCTTCGTCGATCCGAGACTGGAGGGGCCCGGGATCAATGCCATCTCCAAGGACGATTCCCTCGTAAAATATGTGGAACTGGACGGCGAGGAATTTCTGTATTACAAACTGCCGATCATCACGGTCGCCCTGATCAAGGGGACCTGCGCGGACCGCAAGGGCAATATCTGTTTCGATGACATGTTCACCGCGGGCGATGCCCTGTCGATCTGTCAGGCGGTAAAGGCCAACGGGGGCAAGGTGATCGTGCAGGTGGACCGTCTGGTCGTGAGACCGTCCAGACCACACAGCACGATCATCCCGGGATGCCTTGTCGATGCGATCGTCGAGATCCCGCCGGAACCGCGGCACGCCGCATACGAGTCACTCACAGGCAGTTTTGAGATCCCGTACACACAATGGCAGGACTGGGCGGAGATGCTCAGTGACCGCACAAAGACCAAAAGCTTTGTGAACATCAGCGCGCAGATCATCGGCAGGAGAGCAGCCGCGGAATTGCGGGAGGATGATATCGTCAATATCGGTGTCGGCATCCCGGAGACCGTGACGGAATACGCGCGTCAGAACGGCATGCTGGATAAGATCACGCTGACCGTCGAATCCGGAGGTGTCGGCGGGTTCCCCGCATCGGGCAAGGTCTTCGGAGCCGTGATCGGCGCGGATTCCATTTATGACATGGCCAATCAGTTCGACCTGTATAACAACGGCGGACTGGACATCTGCTTCATGGGTGCGATCGAGGTTGACCGTTTCGGCAACGTCAATGCCCACAAGGGACCCGGTTCCTTTGCGGGTGTGGGCGGTTTCGCCAACATCACGGCAAAGACGGCGACCGTTGTGTTCTGTCTCACTTTTAACACGAAAGGTCTTAACGTGGAGGAAAAAGACGGAGAGGTCATGATCCGGCAGGAAGGGGAGATCTCCAAGTTTGTGGATCATGTAAAGAGCGTGAGTTTTTCGGCGAAGCGCGCAAGAGAGAACGGACAGAGAGTGCTCTATGTCACGGAACGCTGTGTCTTTGAACTGGCGGATAACGGCCTCATGCTGACCGAAGTCTATCCGGGTGTTGACGTCCGCAGAGATGTCCTCGACAGACTGCCGTTCCGGGTGGCTGTGTCACCGGAGATCCCGGCTGAGTAGGAAAAGATACGGTTTATCCCACGATCCGGATATCCGTTAACGCGACCTGATCTCCATCCCGTCTTTAACGGGGATGGGCGCGGAGTGATCAGACCGGTATCCGTCGACCTGAACATTCGGGATATCCCCTTCGATCCTGTCGATTCGCATTCATATCGTTGTGATTTCTTTTACTGATCATGTGTATCTGTTAATTATACAGATCCGACACCTTGACCACGATCACGTCATTCATCACGGTAATGGATCCGTCTGCCGGAAAGACCGGCATGGCGGCCACGGCATCCGTGGAACGGAGTGTACCGTAGGTCTCATCATCGCACAGGGGGAAGGTGACCCCCAGATAACCGGTCAGGACACCGTACCAGGAGACGCGGTTGTTGCGCGGATCCGTGCTCCAGTATCCGAACTGTGCATATTCGTTGGCCATGTCAAAGGCCTTGCTGCGGGCGAAATACGGGTTGTTCCCGGGACGCCCCACCAGGGCGACACTCCGCGGCGTCTCCGCTTCCAGATAGTGCCCCCGGTACAGTTCCGACACGATCTGTTCCGTCAGTGTCACGGTCGCGGTGCGGCCCTCGCGCAGCGCAAGCTGATCGTTGGTCACGGTAAACAGGGCATACCAGCCAAACAGGACCAGGATCGCCGGCCAGACAATACGAAGCGTGCCCCCTGCCGGACCGCCGCCCGTTTCCGGCAGCAGGATCACCGACAGGGCAATACTAAGCAGCAGCCCCGTTGCCATCAGCCCGGTCATCACATTACCGACGGCGAGGAACAGCACGGCATTGGCTGCCGGCGGGATAAGGAAGAGGAAGAGCAGGTACAGCGCAAAGTGCACTTTGGAGACTTTGAGCAGACCCGCAGCACGGTGCAGGATAAGCGCCGCGAGGCAGATCACGAGCAGCGTACACAGGATCCCGGCGAATTCCAGATCCGTCCAGAAGTGATAGCGGAATACATAGTTGTACGCTTCCTGATAACTCTTCACCAGGGAGGCAGGGAAGGCGAGCAGGATTGTCACGGGACCGATGTCCGCGGCGCCCTTGTAATCCGCCATGGTTGTTCCGGCGCGGAAAAGCAGCGCTTTGGTGAGGAGGAGATAGAAGATGCCTCCACAGAGGATGCCGGCAAGCGCATCCGTCACATAGCGCAGAAACTCTCTGATCTCCCGGCGCTGCAGGAGCAGACGCAGCGCATAGAAGACCAGGAGGACGCAGAATACATCGAAATATGCCTGGTACAGTGCCATGGAGACTGCCAGGGCGATCGCACAGGAGAGGATCCTGCGGATCCGGTCCTTCAAGGCGGCCTCCGTGTCCGCGGTCAGCAGACAGAAGGCAAAAACCGCGAAGAAACAGGCCAGGAGATAGTTGACCGCCAGATAGATGTAGGACAGGGTATCGCACAGGGAAGGATTGACCGTCATGAGAAAGATGATGAGCCATGCCCGGCGCGTGCCGCCCAGTTCAAAGCGGCGGATGATCATTGCCAGAGAGATGCCTAAGAGGAGCAGGCACAGGATCGTCCCCAGCGGGGAAGAGACGACACCGAAGCGCGCCCGGTCGGCATAGCGCTCCAGACCGCGCCCGAGAGAGATCTCGAAATCCCCCGCGATGAAATTGGAGAGATGCCAGATCCCGTCATAGTTGTTGTTGAGTTCTTCCGCCATCAGGGAAAAATAGGAGAGGATCCCGATGATCAGTGTCCCCGCCGCGTATTTCCCGTATCCGCGGGCAAACTCACGCAGGTTTTCCGATTGTTGCAAAAAGTATCCGCGGATACTTGACAGGCTCATTTTCATCGTGTACAATACTCCTTGCCTTTGCGATAGTAGCTTAGTTGGTAAAGCGCCACCTTGCCAAGGTGGAGACCGCGGGTTCGAGCCCCGTCTATCGCTCTTTTTTATTGCCTTCGGGAGCCGCGTGGTCGCGCGTCTCCCGTTTTTTATTTCACTGTGACACCGAGGGCTATTATATCATTTCTGCATACGCCCGACAATTCTATGATAAAATGCATGGTGATAGTTCGGAAGGAGCATGCGATCATGATCAGGCTTGAGAAGATAAACGCCAAAAATGTCTGGGACATTCTGAATGGACGGCGAAGAGGTTATTGCTGTCGCTCACATTTGAATCTCTGAGGAACACCTATGATTTGTTTAGAAACAGACAGACTCATCTTGAGAGATTATAAAGAAGACGATTTCGACGCGTATTTCAGACTGAAATCCGATGATACGACCATGTACTATCTTCAGGACATCAGATCGAATTCGTATGATGAGGCCGGAAAAGAGTTTGAGGAAGTTCTGGAAGATCAGAAAAAACCTGATCGCAAGTATTATTTCCTTCACACGGAGTTGAAGAAAACTCATGAACAGATAGGAAGTATCGGGTATACGGTGATCGATGATACTCCCGTTGGAAAGATCGTACATCTCGGGTATTTCACGTTTCAGCGGTACTGGGGAAATGGGTATGTTTCCGAGGCACTGGGAAAGGTTCTGGAATATGCCTTTACGGAGAACAACGTTTACAGAGTGACAACCGGATGCCTTGCGGAGAACAAAGCCTCTGAAAGGGTGATGCAGAAGAACGGCCTGATCAAAGAAGCCGAGCATCTCGATCATGAATGGCATGACGGAAAAATGAAGACACGCCTGGAATACAGATTACTCAGAAATGAATGGGAAGAGAGGCGGGCGCATATGAGTGATCTACAGGAATTAACGAATGAATAAACACGCCGATCGGGAGGTCAATGAGTACGATGATGACAAACAGGGAAATGCTCGCGATAGCGATGAGACAATCAGCCGAAGATATCGGATGCAGACCGGATGATTTCATGTCTGCCGATAATGTCGTGGTACCTTTTTATATGGGACCGGACGCACGCAGGTATCTGAAGATGCCGATCACCTGCAATCTTGTTTCATACGGAAACAATGTTGTTGCTGCGGTGACGGATGAGGTTTCTGATGTGGTGACGGAATTCATCGGCAGATACGGGTTTTACCGCTGCTTTGAGACGCCGAATATGCATTGGCTGAATGAGCGTCTGGCGGAAAGAGGTCATAAGATCTGCTTTATGGCGGAATACTATCTCGCAGATGTCAGCAGGATCCCGGATATATCCTGTGCTTATGAAACGCGTATCCTGCAACAGCCGGATTTCGAGGAGTTGTATCTCCCGGAGTGGGGGCATGCTCTTTGTGAGGAACGAAAGCAGCTGGATGTGCTCGGCGTCGGTGCGTATGATGACGGGAAACTGGTTGGTCTGGCTGCGTGCTCGGCTGACTGTGAGGACATGTGGCAGATCGGAATAGATGTCCTGCCGTCATACAGGCGTCAGGGGATCGCCTCGTGTCTGACAGCTATGCTCACAAAGGAAATTTTGAAACATGGAAAAGTGCCCTTTTACTGCTCTGCCTGGTCCAATATCCCGTCCGTCAGAAATGCCGTGAAGAGCGGATTTATCCCGGCCTGGGTGGAGATGTCGGTAAAGCCTGCCGGTGTTGTTGATGATATGATATCTGGCATATGATGATCGACGCATCCATGCAGGGACGCGGGTATGGCAGTGAGGCGCTGGATCAGGTGATCCGGTATATCCGTACGAAACGGGCGGGCAGATAACGACACAGATCCTGATGCCTATTGCCCCATTTTATTACCTACGGGAGCTGCGTGGTCACGCGGCTCCCGGTTTTGTATTCTCCGAAATCCAAATCCGGGGGCTGTTATGCCATTTCTGCATATGCCCGACAATTCTATGATAATATATAAGGGTAATTCTGCAGTGAGGAGTTTGAACATATAAATTGCCATGGAAAGGACATATATGACAGATAAAAAGATAACAGAATTTCTGATCAGAGCAAAACAGGCCACGTACGCCGGTAAAGGTGCAGAAACCGCGCCGTCTCGCGAGAGATCACATGATCTGATCTATGAAGACGGCGAGTATATGTATTATGATACCTATCTCGGCGGGGACAGGTTTGCCGGCGAGGAAGCATTATGGATATCAAAAGTGCCCTGCTGGAGCATGAACTATATCGGGAGAGTGACCGGTGAAGGCTTCAGCGGTGATTTTCTCAAGGAAGCATTGCTTCATGTTCCGGAAGACATGCCGTTTCGCGGTCCACGCGAGTATGCGAACGGAGATCATACATACCGGTGCGATATTGAGGGCGATTTTGACTGGTTTCAGGGCAGAGAGACGATCAGTTATAAGGGAACCACGATTTATGAATGTGTCTTCCACGGAGGACGGGTAGAATAAACACACCGACTGAGAGGGCAACAGGTATGAAGAATGTGATCTTACTGGGGGATTCCATAAGGATGCAGTATCAGGAACCGGTGGGAAAGAAACTCGCTGATATTGCAACGGTGAGCGGACCGGATGAAAACGGCCGATGGAGCGGATATGTGCTGAATTCCCTTCGCTTCTGGCTGCCTTCCATGCCCTCTCCGGACCTGGTACAGTGGAATGCCGGTCTGTGGGATATGGGAGATGATTACCGGGAAGGACGACATTTCTATCCACCGGATCTGTACGAGGAAACCTGTCATCGGATATGCCGCATTCTTCGCAAATTCACGGAGAAGCCGGATCTGCCGATCGTGATCGCCACCACAACGCCTACCCTGCACGGAGACCACGCGGATATTCTTTTATACAACGATATCCTTAAAAAAGTTGCCGGGGAAGAGAATGCCGCAATAAACGACCTCTATTCTGTTGTTGCTCCAGTAAAGGAACAGGTGATAGGGGAGGATCATCTTCATCTAACCCCGGAAGGAGTGGAGGCAGTCGCCGAACAGACGGCCGGGATCATTCGACAGATGCTGGAATGAATGGAAGCCATGACGTTGGAGTGACACGTGAGTACAATGATCATCCGTGAATACTACAGCTGTGATGCAGCCGGGCAGGCGCATTGGCGCGATGCCATCGCGAAAAGCGACTGGAATGCCGGGCAGAAGCTGCATGAGCTTTTATCGACCGATACGCTCCGGACAAAGGAGTGGATCGGGGCGGACGCACGCCTGTACCTGCTGACGGAGGATGATCAGCTATGTGCTTTCTGTACGCTTGCCGCCAATGATGATGTACCGGACACGGATCTGACTCCATGGATCGGTTTCGTTTATACTTTCCCCGCATGGCGCGGGCAGCATCTGTCCGGAACGCTTCTGGCGCATGCCATTGAACAGGCGCGGACGGATGGACACACTGCCGTCTACATTTCCACCGATCATATTGGCCTATACGAAAAATACGGTGCCGCCTTTCAGGAAGACAGAAAGGATCTGTGGGGCGGGAACACACGTATCTACCGGCTCGATTTCGGATGGATGCAGGCGGATGGAAACGAGCGGGAGTCGGGTCTTCCCTGCCGCGAAAAGGCGGAGCGCATTCTGGAGGTATCTCATCTCCTCAATCCGGGTCCCTGGAGGGAGCACAGTTATTGTGTGGCGCGGGCAGCGGAGCGCATTGCCAATGCCTGCGGAGATATCGATCCTGAGCAGGCCTACCTCTGCGGTCTGCTGCATGACATCGGCCGCCGTTTCGGGAAAGGGCATCTGCGACATGCCTATGACGGGTGGCAGTTCATGGAACATCTGGGCTTCCCCGGTATTGCCCGCATCTGCCTGACACATTCCTTCAAAACGCAAACGTTGGATGATTATATCGGAAATCATGATCTGACCGGTAAAGAGGAGGGAGCGTTGAAGGAGGCGCTGGCCGCCTGTCATTATGATGATCTCGATCTGCTGATCCAGCTTTGTGACAGCATCTGCGGAACACAGGTCATGAACATCGAAGAGCGTATGTTGGATGTAAAGCGCCGCTATGGCGGTTACTATCCACAGGATAAGTGGAACGCAAATCTGGAGATCCTGCGCACGTTTGAAGAGCGCGCGGGAGGGGACATCTATCAGATCGCGGGGAACGGTGCATAGTGCCAAACCTGTCGGAAGAACCGGAGGAGTTGACGAAATGGATGCTGATAACGGAAAACAACCGCAGATGATCCTCTTTGATTACGGCGGAACTATCCTGCATGAGCCGGATACGGACTTTCTGCGTTCCGAACGGAGTATCCTCCGCCATGTGATCAGCAATCCGCATGATCACACACCGGAAGAACTGAGTGCCTGGGAGGATGAAAGATTCCGTTCCCTGCAGCCGGTCCGCGATCTGGACGCTGAGCTGACGGAGATCCAGCTGCTGCGGCTGAAATACGAGCTGTTCGGTATCAAACTGGACATCTCATACGAAGAGGCGGAATGGATCAAGTGGTCGGAAGCCTGCCCGCTGACGGAACAATGCCGCAGCACTCATATCGAAGAGTTGTTGAGATTCCTTTATGAGAAAGGGATCCGTACCGGTGTGATCAGCAACATCGGATGGTCCGGTGCTTCCCTCAGCCGGAGGATCCAAATACTTCTGCCGGACAATCACTTTGAATTCGTCCTGGCATCAAGTGATTACGGGATCCGCAAACCGAGTCCGGTGCTGTTTGAGGTGGCTCTCGAAAAAGCAGGCCTTACCCCCGGCGATGTATGGTACTGCGGGGATACTTTTGACAAGGATGTCTTTGGCGCGCATGCATCGGGACTCTTCCCTGTGTACTACCGGCGCGGCAGGGAAGCGGTAGATCCGCAGCAGCTGCGGGAACAGACGGAAGAGTTCCCATATCTGACCGTAGACGACTGGCAGGAACTGATCGATCAGCTCGGTTAAATATCCATAAGAACAGCCCGGCAGGGCGCGCCATCTGCACCGCCGAGATTCAGCGGCGCAGCGTTCAGCAGATATACACCTTCGGGTACATCGTGAAGCCGGATTCCCTCGAGAAGGATGATCCCTTCGGAGAGCATGATCAGATGAACGGCCATGGGAGCATCCTCGGGTCCCACTGTCTGGGATTCGTTTCCGAACAGTCTGATATGCGCATCTGCAAAGACTTTTGCCGCCTCTTCCGTGACAACCGCGTTCCCTTTCACCAGGATCCGGAAAGATGCCTTATCGGACGGATCCGTGCAGTACGCATCGGCTTTTCCGGCTTTGTTCAGAATGGCAACCGCATCTTCTTTACCGATGGCTCCGTCAAATTCGGCGACATAAGCATAGCCGATAAACCGGTCCAGAGGGATCTGATCGATCGTAGCGCCGTGATCCAGAAAATGATAGGGGGAATCAACGTGCGTTCCGTTGTGTGCGCACATCCGGATCACTGTGAGATTGCAGATCCCGTTCTCGCTGATCCGCTGTGCCCAGATGTGCTCCGGCTGTGTGTCCCCCGGGAATACCGCACATCCGAACACTTCCTGTGAAATATCATATATTCTCATATCCGCCCCTCTTTCTTCTGCCGGACTGATCCGTCCGGATATCCGCATATCATCTGGCGATCATTTCCCGCTTACACGCCCTGCCCGGCCACGAATACCATCAGGATCGCCAGGATCACGCCTGACGCATGGGTGAGGATCTCAACGATGCCCAATGCGAGGTATTTCCGCGCCGGGACGATCCCTTCTTTTACTGCCTTTGCCGCAAATATGGTTCCCGCAACAGACATCGCCAGACATGGCAGGGGTGACAAAACGATACATGGGTTCATCCGTACAGTTCCTTTCATTATAATCCATATTGACTTCCCGTGCATCCGTAACTGTCTCTTGACAAAGCGCGGCATTCGCGCGTATTATGATATGTCAGCAAAGGCGTTGACGGGCTTATCCCGTCGACGCCTTTTTTCTGTTGAAAGAGGGAGGCAGTATGGTCAAGTATGTATTTGTAACCGGTGGAGTGGTGTCCGGACTGGGCAAGGGGATCACGGCAGCATCCCTGGGAAGGCTGCTGAAGGCCCGCGGATACCGTGTGACAATGCAGAAACTCGATCCCTACATCAATATCGATCCCGGGACCATGAATCCGGTGCAGCACGGGGAAGTGTACGTGACGGAGGACGGGACGGAGACGGATCTGGATCTGGGACATTATGAGCGGTTCATCGATGAGAATCTCGGCAGAAATGCCAATGTGACCACAGGCAAGATCTACTGGTCCGTTTTGCAGAAGGAGCGCCGCGGGGATTACGGCGGCCATACCGTGCAGGTGATCCCGCATGTGACGGACGAGATCAAGAGCCGTTTCTACAGGGATTATGACGAGAAGGAGACCACCATCGCGATCATCGAGGTCGGAGGTACCGTCGGTGACATCGAGAGCCAGCCGTTTCTGGAGGCGATCCGTCAGTTCCAGCGCGAGGTCGGTTTTCAGAATGCGATCCTGCTGCTGGTTTCGCTGATCCCGTACCTGCGATGCTCAGCGGAGCTCAAGACCAAGCCGACCCAGAACGCGGTGAAGACGCTGCAGGGGATGGGGCTGCAGCCGGATGTGATCGTCTGCCGCAGCGAGATGCCGCTGGAGGCGTCCGTGCGGGACAAGATCGGATTATTCTGTAATGTGCCTGCCTCTCATGTATTGCAGAATCTGGATCTGAACTATCTTTATGAAGCGCCGCTCATGATGGAGGAGGAAAAACTGGCCCAGATCGTCTGTGAGGATCTGGCGCTTCCGTGCCCGGAACCGGATCTCACGGATTGGGAAGAGGTCGTGACGACCCTCAGAGGACTGGATGTCAGCCATCCGGTGCGCATCGCGATCGTCGGAAAATACACGGCACTTCACGATGCATACCTGAGTGTGGTGGAGGCACTAAAGCATGGCGGGATCCGCAACCGGACGGCTGTGGAGATCGTGTGGGTGGATTCGGAACATGTCTCGCAGGATAATGCGGAGAAGACTTTTGCCGGCGTGGACGGGATCCTGGTCCCCGGCGGTTTCGGAGACCGCGGGATCGAGGGGATGGTGGACGCGGTCCGTTACGCCAGAGAAAAGAAGATCCCTTATCTGGGGATCTGTCTGGGAATGCAGCTGGCGATCGTGGAGATCGCGAGAGATCTGGCCGGACTTACGGGAGCCGGATCCGTGGAGATCGATCCGAATACACCGCACCCCGTGATCCACCTGATGCCGGAGCAGAACGGTGTGGAAAATATCGGAGGCACGCTGCGGCTGGGCGCATGGCCCTGCGTGCTCCGTGATGGTACGATCGCAAGGGAACTCTACGGGGCGGAGGAGATCTCCGAGCGTCACCGCCACCGTTATGAGGTGAACAATGATTACAGGGAGCGTCTCAAGGAGGCGGGCGTTGTGCTCTCGGGCCTGTCGCCGGACGGCCGGATCGTGGAGATGATGGAACTGCCGCGTGAGGTGCATCCGTATTTTGTGGCGACACAGGCACATCCGGAGTTTAAGTCGAGACCCAATCATCCGCATCCGCTGTTCACGGGTCTGATCAAGGCTGCGCTGGAGTGCAGGAGTACGGGCGATGCGGGAAATTCATGAGGAGTGCGGGATCTTCGGGATCCGGGCCACGGGGAGTGCGCCGCTGGCGCACAAGGTGGCTGTCGGACTGACGGCACTGCAGCACAGAGGTCAGGAGGCGGCGGGGATCGCGGTCAATGAGGACCGGGTCATCCGTTACCACAAAGGGCTCGGACTGGTCCATGAGGTATTTACACCGGAGGAGATCGGGCGTCTCGGGAACGGACGGATCGCTGTCGGTCATGTCCGGTATTCGACCAGCGGCAATAACACCGTGATGAATGCGCAGCCGATGGTCGTGAAGCATGTCAAGGGGCAGCTGGCGCTGTGCCACAACGGTAATCTTGTCAATTCCTATGAACTCAGACGCCGTCTGGAATTAGGCGGCTGTATCTTTCAGACCACCAGCGATACGGAGGTCATCTCCTATCTGATCACCGCAAACCGGCTGGAAGCACCGTCGATCGAAGAGGCGGTCCGCAGAACGCTGCAGGAACTGCACGGGGCTTTTTCTCTGGTGATGATGTCGCCGGCAAAGCTCCTCGCGTGCCGTGACCGGTACGGACTCAGGCCGTTGTGCATGGGTGAGACGCCGGCCGGGGAGATCGTCTTTGCATCGGAGAGCTGTGCGCTGGACGCGGTGGGAGCAAGGCTCATACGTGAGCTGAATGCCGGTGAGCTGGTCGTTGCCGATGAGACGGGGATCCATTCCTACGACTGTTTCCCGGGGCAGAGCAGACAGGCTTTGTGCGTGTTTGAATATATCTATTTCGCGCGGCCGGATTCCCTGATCCGCGGTGTGTCCGTGCAGAGCGCGAGAAAGCGCGCGGGCGCTTTTCTGGCAAAGGATCATCCCGCGGACGCGGATCTGGTGATCGGCGTGCCGGATTCCGGACTGGATGCCGCTCTTGGCTATGCGGAGGAATCCGGGATCCCGTACGGGATCGGTCTGGTCAAGAATAAGTATATCGGCAGGACCTTTATCGCACCGACGCAGGAGGAACGCTCGGAGCAGGTCCGCCTGAAGCTCAATGCGGTCTCCTCCGCCGTGCAGGGGAAACGCGTTGTGCTGATCGACGATTCGATCGTGCGCGGGACGACCAGCGCCTATATCATCAGACTGCTCAAGGAAGCCGGAGCAACGGCGGTACACATGCGGATCTCCGCGCCGCCGTTTTTGCATCCCTGTTACTATGGTACGGATGTTGATTCCGCGAACAGTCTGATCGCCAACGGACATACTCCGGAAGAGATCGCCGGGATGATCGGAGCGGATTCCCTGGGGTTTCTCACGGTGGAGAGGGCGCTGTGCCTCGCCGGAGATGACGCTTCGGGAGCATTCTGCGCGGCATGCTTTAATGGCGTGTATCCGGACGGAACACCGGTGGTGACGGACAAGGAACGGTTTGAATAACGCGCAGAGCGCGTTCAAAAATCAGCAGGATATGAAAAGGGGCCCCGCCAGTAGGACCCCTTTTCATAATGGAGGAAACAAATAAAGAAAGTTGTTGCTTATTCCACATCCTGCAGTGCGTTGATGTCTTCCTCTCCGGTACGCACCTTAACAACACGGCTCACATTGTAGACAAAGATCTTGCCGTCGCCGATATGACCGGTGTAGAGCACGCGCTTGGCTGTCTCGATCACCCTGTCGACGGGGATCTTGGAGACGATCACCTCGACCTTGATCTTGGGCAGCAGGGTCGCGTCCATCTCAACACCACGGTAGCGGCTGCCGCTGCCTTTCTGGATACCGCACCCCATGACCTGTGTCATCGTCATGCCGGTGACGCCCAGATCATTGAGTGCACGCTTCAGGGCATCGAATTTGGTCAGCTTGCAGATGATGGAAACCTTGTGCATGCCGGTATCAAAGGTCTGCGCAAGAGGAGCTTCCTGAACCACCTTAACCGCCGCATCCTTCTGCGCGGTGCTCGCCTGCGCGTAATCATCCGTACCGAGGTCGGTGTTCTCATTGGCATCGACGATCATGGTATTGGAGACATCCATGATGGAGAAACCGGCATAGGCACTGGCCAGACCGTGTTCCGTCGCATCCAGACCGGTGATCTCCTCCTCTTCGGTGACACGCAGACCAAAGATGGCCTTGATCACCAGGAAAGCCACGGTGATCGTGAGAGCCGTCCATGCGGCCACACTCACGAATCCGAGGAGCTGGATCCCCAACTGCTTCACGCCGCCGCCGTAGAACAGACCGACAACGCTGTCATTGCCCGGAGCGGAAGCGGTTCCGAAGAGACCTACCGCGATGGTGCCCCAGATACCGTTCATCATATGGACGGCGACTGCACCCACGGGATCGTCGACGCGCAGCTTCTCATCCAGGAACCAGACACCGAAGACCACCAGAAGTCCGGATACGGCGCCGATCACGATGGCGCCGAAGGCGTCCGTGACATCGCAGGGAGCGGTGATGGCGACAAGGCCTGCCAGAGAGGCGTTGAGACTCATCGAGACATCGGGCTTGCCGTATTTGACCCATGTGAAGATCATCGTTACGACCGTTGCGACTGCGGGTGCGATGGTGGTCGTCACGAAGACGCTTGCCAGCTGTTCCAGAGAGGTGCAGGCTGCACCGTTGAAGCCGTACCAGCCGAGCCACAGGATGAAGACACCCAGTGCGCCGATCGCCAGGTTATGACCCGGGAAAGCATTGACCTTGGTGATCTTCCCGTTCTTGTCTTTGGAGAACTTGCCGATGCGGGGCCCGAGGATCGATGCGCCGATCAGCGCGGAGATACCGCCTACCATATGGATCGCGCAGGAGCCCGCAAAATCATGGAAGCCAAGCTCCGCGAGCCAGCCGCCGCCCCAGATCCAATGCGCCTCGATGGGGTAGATCAGGGCGGAGATAACGGCCGAGTAGATGCAATAGGAAATGAATCTCGTGCGTTCCGCCATGGCACCCGACACGATCGTGGCTGTCGTTGCACAGAATACCAGGTTGAATACAAAATTGGACCAGTCAAAGTTCGTATAATCGGTAAAAATCGTCAGAGTGGGTTTTCCGATGAAACCGCCCAGCGCGTTCTCACCCAGCAGCAGGCCGAAGCCCAGAGGGATGAACACGCAGGTACCGATACAGAAATCCATCAGATTCTTCATGATGATATTACCCGTATTCTTGGCGCGGGTGAAACCCGCCTCCACCATGGCAAAGCCGGCCTGCATCCAGAAGACCAGCGCGGCGCCGATGAGGAACCAGACGCCGAAGATCTGTCCGTTTAAGAGTTCGTACAATTCTTCCATATCACTCTTCCTCCTCTCGAGTTGTTCTGCCACTCTCCCTGCGCGCCAGGGGATGTGTGACAAATGAATAAACGCGAAAAAAGGAGCCGGATCGGTCCGACTCCTTTGTCGCGTTTTATTGGACCATATCATGCACTGTTTTCGGACGCTTGTCAAGACCGTTTTTGAAATTTTTAAAAATCTCCTTGACAAATCCCGACCGGCGCGCCTATTATGTGGCATGTCAACAAAGGCGTTGGCGGGATGATCCCGTCAGCGCCTTTTTTTCGCGTATATGCGGAGCCGGATGGAGCGAAGCGGAGTCGGGGTTGCGTCCGCATATACGCGAAAACAGTGGCAGAAACAGCGCATAGCAGAACACAGAAGAAAAGAGGAAGAATATGTGCTCGATCATGGGTTTGACAGACAGATCAACAGACAGGGGGACCTTGCAGGAGGTCTTCGACCGCACGATCTCACGCGGCCCGGACATGAGCCGCGTGATGGAGGCGGGGAACGGGATCCTCTGCTTTCACAGGCTGTCGATCATGGGTCTGCATGAGGAAGGAATGCAGCCTTTTACGCTGGACGGCGATGTGCTCGTATGTAACGGAGAGATTTATGGATTCCGCGCGTTAAAGGAACAGCTGTCGGACCGCTATACCTTTATCAGTGACAGTGACTGTGAAGTGCTGCTCCCGCTGTACCATGAATACGGCACGCGGATGTTTCCGATGCTGGGTTCGGAATTCGCCCTGATCCTGTACGATCACAAACGGGATACATTTCTTGCCGCCAGAGATCCGATCGGGATCCGCCCGCTGTATTACGGATACCTCGCTTCCGGTGCCATTGCATTTGCCTCGGAGCCGAAGAACCTCGTCGGGCTGTGTGCGCAGATCCGCCCCTTCCCGCCCGGGCATTATTATCTGGACGGAGAATTTTACAGTTATATCGATCTGACCGGCGTGCGGGAATATCTGCCGGATGACGCGGACAGCGCCGCGCGCGGGATCAGGGAACGTTTGATCCGCTCGGTGGAGACGCGTCTCGACGCGGACGCGCCGCTGGGCTTCCTGCTTTCGGGCGGTCTGGATTCCAGCCTTGTATGCGCGATCAGCGCAAAGCTCCTGGGCAGAAAGATCCGCACCTTTGCGATCGGAATGGAGCAGGATGCGATCGATCTCAAGTATGCGAAGCAGGTGGCGGATTTCATCGGCGCGGAGCATACGGAGGTCTTCATGACGCCGGAGGAGGTGATCGCGGCGCTCCCCGATGTCGTGAAGCTGCTGGGTACCTGGGATATCACGACGATCCGTGCGAGCATGGGCATGTATCTGTGCTGCAAGGCGATCCATGAGACAACGGATGTGCGCGTGCTCATGACGGGCGAGATCTCCGACGAACTTTTCGGCTACAAGTATACGGACTATGCGCCGGACCCGGAAAGCTTCCAGGCGGAGTCAAAGAAGCGCATCGATGAACTGCATATGTATGACGTGCTCAGGGCTGACCGCTGCATCAGTGTCAACTCCCTGGAGGCGCGGGTGCCGTTCGGGGATACGGAATTTGTGCAATATGTCATGCAGCTGGATCCGCGGATCAAGATGAACACATACCATATGGGCAAATATCTTCTGCGCCATGCTTTTGAAGAAGACCACATCCTGCCGGAGTCGATCCTGTGGAGACAGAAGGCGGCCTTTTCCGATGCGGTGGGACATTCCATGGTGGATGATCTCAAGGCCTATGCAGAGGAGAAGTACACGGACGCGGAGTATGAAGAGAGAAGAAAAAAGTATTCCTATTGCACACCTTTTACCAAAGAGAGTCTGCTCTATCGCGAACTGTTCGAGGAGTACTATCCGGGACAGGCGGAGATGATCAAAGATTACTGGATGCCGAACAAGGCCTGGGAAGGCTGCGATGTCAACGATCCTTCGGCGAGAGTACTGGCAAATTACGGAGAGAGCGGATCATAGAGAGTCAACCGACAACAGGGACACTGACATAAGGAAACTGTTCACTGAGGAAGGAGGGAACCATGAAAACACAGAAAAGCACATTAACGGAACTGTTCGGGAGCATGGTATTCGGAGAGGAGACCATGAAGGAAAGGCTTTCTCCCATGGCGTACGGTGCCTGGAAGAAGTGCATCACCGAAGGCAATTCTCTCGATCTGGCGACCGCCAATGAGATCGCTGAGGCGATGAAGCAGTGGGCAGTCGAGAAAGGTGCGACCCACTACACACACTGGTTCCAGCCGATGACAGGCTTCACGGCGGAGAAGCATGACAGCTTCATCGCGCCGACGCAGGGCGGCCGGATCCTCATGGAGTTTTCCGGCAAGGAACTGGTGAAGGGCGAGCCGGATGCGTCCAGCTTCCCGTCGGGCGGCCTGCGCGCCACCTTTGAGGCGAGGGGCTACACGGCGTGGGATCCGACTTCCTTTGCTTTTGTGAAGAACGGCTCTCTCTATATCCCCACCGTCTTCTGTTCCTACGGCGGACAGGCTCTTGATAAGAAGACGCCGCTCCTTCGTTCCATGGATGAAGTGAGCAGACAGTCGATCCGGATCCTGAGACTCTTCGGTGATGAAGAGACGAAGCGCGTCACCGCGCAGGTCGGACCGGAGCAGGAATACTTCCTGATCGATAAGGAACTCTATGAGAAACGCATGGATCTGCGGCTCACCGGACGGACGCTCTTCGGCAACAAGCCGCCCAAGGGACAGGAACTTGAGGATCACTATTTCGGTCAGATCAAGCCCCGCGTCGCGGCCTTTATGGCGGATCTCGACGAGGAACTCTGGCGCGTCGGCGTGCTCTCCAAGACCAAGCACAATGAGGTCGCTCCTTCGCAGCATGAGATGGCCCCGGTCTACTCCGATGCCAATGCCGCCTGCGACCAGAACCAGCTCGCGATGGAACTGATGAAGACCGTTGCCGACCGGCACGGCTTCCACTGCCTGCTGCATGAAAAGCCCTATGCGGGTGTCAACGGCTCCGGCAAGCATGACAACTGGTCATTGTCCACCGACACCGGGAAGAATCTGTTCAAGCCGGGATCCACGCCCCGTCAGAACGCCCAGTTCCTGCTCTTCCTCGCCGCTTTTGTAAAGGGCGTGGATGAGTATCAGGAGGCGCTGCGTGTGACGGTCGCGAGCGCGGGCAACGATCACCGTCTCGGCGCTCAGGAGGCTCCGCCGGCCATCATCTCCATCTTCCTCGGTGATGAACTGGAGGCCGTTGTGGAGAGCATCATCAGCGGAAAGCCGATCAAATCGGGCGGCAAGCGGTCGCTTACGATCGGTGTCGATGTGCTGCCCGCGATCCCGCAGGACAACACGGACCGCAACCGTACGTCGCCGATGGCCTTTACCGGCAACAAGTTTGAATTCCGTATGCTGGGCAGCGCACAGTCGATCTCCGGACCGAACATCGCGCTGAACACCATCATGGCGCAGGAATTGAAGGAGTTCGCGGATAAGCTGGAGAAGTCCAAGAACTTCCAGAGCGATCTGCAGAAGCTTCTGAAGAAGGTCTTCACGGAGCACCGCCGTATCATCTTCAACGGCAACGGCTATGATGCGAGCTGGGTGAAAGAGGCGGAGAAGAGGGGACTGGCGAACCTCGTATCCACGGCGGACGCGCTGCAGCATTATGCTTCTCCCAAGAACATCAAGCTCTACACGCAGAACAACATCTATACGGAGGAGGAACTCAAGGCCAGGGCCAACATCCACATGGAGACCTATAACGCCACGATCGAGATCGAGGCCAGGACCATGATCGATATGATCGATCACGATATCCTGCCGGCGGCCAGCGCATATGCCACGGAGCTGTGCGAACGCGTACTGACCAAGGAGAGCACGGGCATCGCCTGCACCTATGAGAAGAAGCTCGCCGCAAAGCTCGCATCTCTCACGGATCAGCTTGCGCAGCAGAATGCGAAACTCATCCGGGATATGGATAAGATCCCCGCAGATGTGGAGAAGGCGATGCTTTATATCCACAAGACGATCCTGGCCGATATGGCAAAGGCCAGAGAGATCGCGGATGCGCTGGAAGCAGGGACGGATGCGGAGTTCTGGCCGTATCCCACCTATTCGGAACTGCTCTTCTCCGAGTGAGAGACCCCATTCCGGAGAGGAAGCCGCGGCGTGACAGGGTGAACAACGACAGGGGAGTACGCTATGTTTGATGCGAGAAAAGATGAGGTGAGACCGCCGTTATATGATGAACGGTTTGAGCACGACGCCTGCGGGATCGGGGCCATCGTCAACATTCACGGGGAAAAGAGCCGGGAGACGGTGGAGAACGCCCTCAGGATCGTGGAGAATCTCGAGCATCGCGCAGGCAAGGATGCGGAGGGCAAGACCGGTGACGGCGTCGGCATCATGCTGCAGATCTGTCACGGATTTTTCGCACAGGTCATGCGGGAGCAGGGTGTGACGCTGCCGCCGGAGCGCGAATACGGCGTGGGCATGTTCTTTCTGCCGCAGGATGAACTGAAGCGCTCCCAGGCAATGAAGATGTTTGAAACTCTGTGCAATAAGGCGGGGCTTCCGTTTCTGGCATGGCGCAGCGTCCCTGTGAAAAGGGATGTGCTGGGGCATCAGGCGCTTGCCTGCATGCCCTGCATCATGCAGGCCTTTGTCGGTAAGCCGGATGATACGGAGAAGGGGATCGCATTTGACCGGAAACTGTATGTTGTGCGCCGGGAATTCGAACAGGGAGCGGACGGGACCTACATCTGTTCCCTGTCCTCCCGGACCGTTGTCTACAAGGGAATGTTCCTGGTCGGGCAGCTGCGCACCTTCTACACGGATCTGCAGAGCGCGGACTATACCTCCGCGATCGCCATCGTGCATTCCCGTTTCTCCACCAACACGAATCCCAGCTGGGAGCGGGCACATCCCAACCGCCTCATCGTCCATAACGGGGAGATCAATACCATCCGCGGCAATGCGGACAAGATGCTCGCGCGTGAGGAGACGATGGATTCCGCCTACCTCAAGGAGGATCTGGTCCGTGTCCTGCCGCCCATCAATGTGGAAGGCTCCGATTCGGCGATGCTCGACAACACGCTGGAATTTCTCGTGATGAACGGGATGGAGCTGCCGCTCGCAGTCATGATCACGATCCCCGAGCCATGGGTCAACAACAGGACCATGAGCACGAAAAAGAGGGATTTCTACCAATACTATTCCACAATGATGGAGCCCTGGGACGGTCCGGCGGCCATTCTCTTCTGTGACGGCGATATCGTTGGTGCCGTTCTGGACAGAAACGGTCTGAGACCTTCCCGTTATTACATCACCTCCGATGACACGCTGATCCTCTCTTCCGAGGTCGGGGTACTCCCTGTTCCGGCGGAGAAGATCGTGAAGAAGGAGAGGCTCCGCCCCGGCAAGATGCTCCTGGTGGATACCGTCGCCGGACGGATCATCGATGATGAGGAGTGCAAGGAACGTTATGCCGGCCGCAATCCGTACGGGGAGTGGCTCAACGACCATCTGGTCACCCTTCATGATCTGAAGATCCCGAATAAGAGGGTCCCCGTCTATTCGGAAGAGGAGCGCAGCCGGATGCAGAAAGCGTTCGGTTACACGTATGAGGAACTCAAGGAATCCATTCTGCCGATGGCCAGGGACGGCTCGGAGGCGATCTGTTCCATGGGGATCGATATCCCGTTGCCGGTGCTCTCCTCGCACCATCAGCCTTTGTTCAATTACTTCAAGCAGCTCTTTGCGCAGGTCACCAATCCGCCGATCGACGCGATCCGTGAGGAGATCGTGACGGCGACTAATGTCTATCTGGGACGGGACGGTAATCTCTTAAGAGAGGATGCGTCCAACTGCACGATGCTCATGGTGAACAATCCGATCCTCACCAATACGGATCTCTTAAAGATCAAATGTATGGATCATGAGGGTTTCCGCGTGCAGACCGTCCCGATCGTTTACTATGTGAACACGCGGCTGGAGAAAGCACTGGAGAGGCTCTTCATGGAGGTCGACAAGGCCTACCGCGACGGGGCGAACATCGTGATCCTCTCAGACAGGGAGGTGGACGAGAATCATATCGCGATCCCGTCGCTCTTAGCCGTCTCGGCACTCAGACAGTATCTGGTACGCACAAAGAAAGCCACCTCGCTCTCTCTGATCCTGGAATCCGCGGAACCAAGAGAGGTGCATCATTTCGCCACGCTATTAGGCTACGGCGCGAGCGCGATCAATCCGTATCTGGCCCAGGAATCCATCGCCGGCCTCATCGAGAGCGGGATGCTGGACAAGGACTATTACGCCGCGGTGGACGACTACAATTATGCGGTCCTGCACGGTATCGTGAAGATCGCGTCCAAGATGGGCATCTCCACGATCCAGTCCTATCAGGGTTCTCAGATCTTTGAGGCGATCGGCATCGACCGCAGCGTGATCGACAAATACTTCACCGGCACCGTGAGCCGGATCGGCGGGATCTCCCTGGAGGATATCGAGAACGACGTGGAGACCCTGCACGCGGGTGCCTTTGATCCGCTCGGACTGCAGAGCGACCTGACACTGGACAGCCTGGGCCGGCACAAGGCACGCTCGGGCGGCGAGGAGCACCTCTATAATCCGGAGACGATCCATTTGCTGCAGGAGTCTACAAGACGCGGGGATTACGACCTGTTCAAGCGGTATACCGCTCTGGTGAACAAGGAGGACTGCGTCCGGAATCTGCGTGGACTGTTAAAGATCAGTTTCCCGAAAAAGGGCATTCCGCTCGATGAGGTGGAGAGCGAGGATGAGATCGTCAAACGCTTTAAGACCGGTGCGATGTCCTACGGCTCCATCTCGCAGGAGGCACATGAGACCATGGCGCTCGCCATGAACGCGCTGGGCGGCAAATCCAATTCCGGCGAGGGTGGCGAGAGTCCGGAGAGGCTCTCCAGTGCGGGGAGTAAGGAAGACCGCTGCTCCGCCATCAAGCAGGTGGCTTCGGGTCGCTTCGGCGTGACAAGTTCGTATCTGGTCTCCGCAAAAGAGCTCCAGATCAAGATGGCGCAGGGTGCCAAGCCCGGAGAGGGCGGGCATCTGCCCGGGAAGAAGGTATATCCTTGGATCGCGAAGACCAGGCATTCCACGCCCGGCGTATCGCTGATCTCACCGCCGCCGCACCACGATATCTATTCGATCGAGGATCTGGCACAGCTGATCTACGATCTGAAAAATGCCAACCGCGCTGCCCGTATCTCCGTCAAACTCGTATCCGAGGCAGGTGTCGGGACTGTCGCGGCGGGCGTCGCCAAGGCAGGTGCCCAGGTGGTCCTGATCTCGGGCTATGACGGCGGGACCGGAGCGGCACCCAAATCCTCCATCCACAACGCCGGACTGCCTTGGGAACTGGGGATCGCCGAAACGCATCAGACGCTGATCATGAATCATCTGCGCAACAAGGTGCGCATCGAGGCGGACGGAAAACTCATGAGCGGGCGCGATGTCGCGATCGCCGCGATGCTTGGTGCGGAGGAATTCGGATTCGCCACGGCGCCTCTTGTCACGATGGGCTGCGTTATGATGCGCGTCTGCAATCTGGATACCTGCCCCGTGGGTGTTGCCACACAGAATCCCGAATTGAGAAAACGTTTCCGCGGGAAGCCGGAATATGTCATGAACTTCATGCGCTTCATCGCAAGAGAACTGCGGGAGATCATGGCGGGACTCGGGATCCGCAGTGTGGACGAACTGGTGGGACGAAGCGATCTTCTCGCCGTGAGGGAGGACCTCACGGGACGTCATACCGGGGTCGATCTGTCGGGGATCCTGGAGAATCCTTATATCGGGAAGAAGAGCAGCCGCAAACAGTCGCTGTTCGATCCGAAGCAGGTCTTTGATTTCCGGCTGCAGACCACGCCGGATGAACGGGTGCTGTTAAAGAAGTTTGATAAGACGCTGCGGACGGGAGAAAAGGCGGAAGTATCCATAGAGGTCTCCAATACGGACCGCGCCTTCGGATCGATCCTCGGATCCGAGATCACGCGGCATTTCGGAGACGATCAACTGCCGGAAGACACCTGCGTGGTGCATGCTACCGGTGCCGGCGGACAGTCCTTCGGTGCGTTTATCCCGCAGGGACTCACGATCCGTCTGGAGGGGGATGCCAATGACTATTTCGGAAAGGGTCTCTCCGGCGGCAAGCTGATCGTGCAGCCTCCGGCCGGGACGTCATTCCGCAGGGAAGAGAACATCATCATCGGCAATGTGGCCCTCTACGGTGCCACTTCCGGCAAGGCCTTCATCAGCGGCGTGGCGGGAGAACGCTTCTGTGTCCGCAATTCCGGCGCCATGGCAGTCGTGGAAGGTGTTGGCGAGCACGGCTGTGAGTACATGACGGGCGGCGTCGCCGTGATCCTCGGGAGGACCGGTAAGAATTTCGCGGCCGGCATGTCCGGCGGGATCGCCTATGTGCTGGATCCCGAGGCGGATCTGTACACCCGGATCAATAAGGAGATGGTCTCCTCGGAAGAGATCACCAGCAAATATGATGTCCAGCAGCTCAAGGATCTGATCGAGGAACATGTGGCGGCGACGGGGTCCGTTGTCGGACAGGAGATCCTCTCGGATTTTGCCGGATGGCTTCCCCGTTTCAAGAAGATCATCCCGCACGATTACAGACGGATCCTGACCGCCATCGGAGAGATGGAGGAGAAGGGCCTCAGCCGTGAACAGGCGCAGATGGAAGCATTTTACGCCTGCCACCGATAAGGAGTACAGCTATGGGTAAACCGACCGGATTTTTGGAATACGAGAGAAAGAACTCCCCGGCGATCCCGCCGAAGGAGCGGATCTGCAACTGGCAGGAGTTTCATACACCGCTGTCGGAGAAGGAGCGGTCCGTTCAGGCGTGCCGCTGCATGGAATGCGGCGTGCCGTTCTGTCAGGCCGGCGTGGATATCATGGGACGGACCACCGGCTGCCCGCTGCACAACCTGATCCCGGAATGGAACGATCTGGTCTATCACGGGAACTGGCAGGAGGCCTACCGGAGGCTGAAGAAGACGAACAGTTTCCCGGAATTCACGGGCCGCGTCTGTCCGGCACTCTGTGAGGTGGCATGCACCTGTAACTTAAACGGCGATCCGGTGGGAGGCAAGGAGACCGAACTCGCCATCATCGAGAAAGCCTATCGCGAGGGGTGGGCTGTGGCGGAACCGCCGGCCGCGCGTACGGGGAAGAGTGTCGCCATCATCGGCTCCGGACCTGCGGGTCTGGCGGCTGCCGATCTGCTCAACAGACGGGGGCATCTTGTGACCGTATACGAGCGCTTTGACCGGCCGGGCGGCCTGCTGATGTACGGGATCCCCAATATGAAGCTGGAAAAACGCTTCGTCGAGCGGAAACTGAAGATCATGGAAGAGGAAGGGATCCGCTTTGTCACGAATGCCGATGTGGGGAAGACGCTGGAAGCGGCGAAACTGACAGCGGAATACGACCGGGTGCTGCTTGCCTGCGGGGCCTCCAAGCCGCGCGACTTGAACGCGCCGGGGCGTGACGCTGACGGGATCTTTTTCGCGGTCGATTTCCTGCGCGGGAATACGAAAGCCCTTCTGGATTCCGGATTCGAGAAAGCCGGCGAAGTGAATGCCGCAGGGAAGAATGTGGTCATCGTGGGCGGCGGCGATACCGGTAATGACTGTCTCGGAACCTGCATCCGTCACGGGGCGAAGAGTGTCATCCAGATCGAGATGATGCCCAAGCCGCCGGAAAAGAGAACAGAGAACAATCCCTGGCCGGAGTGGCCCAATGTTCTCAAGACCGATTACGGCCAGGAGGAGGCGATAGAAGTCTTCGGCGGAGATCCGCGTATCTATGAGACCACGGTCAAGGAATTCCTCAAGGATAAGAAGGGGAAACTGCGTGCCGTGCGTACGGTGAAACTCGCCTGGGAGACGGTGGACGGCCGCAGGGTCATGCGCGAGGTGGAGGGATCGGAGCAGGAACTGCCCTGTGAACTGCTCCTGATCGCGGCGGGCTTTGTGGGTGCCCAGGAATATGTCGCAGATGCGTTCGGCGTGGCCAGAGATCAGCGGGGCAACGTGCAGACGGATGCGGGCGGCTTCAAGACCTCGGTCCCCGGTGTCTTCTGTGCCGGCGATATGCATACCGGTCAGTCACTGGTCGTCAAAGCCATGCGGCAGGGACGGGAGGCCGCCAGAGCGATCGACCTCGATCTCATGGGGTACACCAACCTCGTGGTGCAGTAGACGAAAGCCCGGCGGAATTGTAATCCGTCCGGCAAAAGGGTAAAATGTTCCCATCTGTATTCTGTGAGAGTGTTGAACACGGAGGATAGGGATGGAAACGGACAGACCCGCAGTCTGCATGCCTGACTATACGCACTGCCTGACCAATGTGTCGGGATCTCTTCTGCACGCATTCGGCGTGGAGGCACCCTATCCGTCGATCCCCAAACTCGATCTGTATCTGGCGGCACCGGTCCGCAATATCATTCTGCTTCTGCTGGATGGCATGGGGACTGCGATCATGGAGAAGCATCTGGATCCCGCGGGATTCTTTGCTTCGCACCGGATCGACACACTTTCATCAGTCTATCCGCCTACCACGGTGGCTGCGACGACGTCGCTCCTGTCCGGGCTCACACCGGCGGAGCACGGGTGGCTCGGCTGGGATCTCTTCTACAAAGAGCTGGGGGAGAATGTCACGGTGTTTGAGAATACCTACACCGGGACGCATACGGCAGTGGGCGGCAAGGCGCCCGCCAGCTGGACTTACACACCGTATCATTCCATCATTCACAGGATCCAGGAAGCCGGTTTTCATGCATATTATGCCGCCGCGCACGAGCAGCCGTATCCGCAGGGACTGGACGGCGTGCTGGAGCGCGCCTCGCGGCTGTGTGAACTGAAGCAGCGGAAACTGATCTACACCTATTGGGGGGAGCCGGATCATACCATGCATAAGACCGGGAATGATTCGGAGGAGACACATACGCTTCTTAAGACATTGGAGCGGCGGATCGAAGACTGGAGCAGTACACTCAGGGACGCGGTCCTCATCATCGTGGCCGATCACGGCCATATCAATATCCGCGGGGAATCGCTGGAGGATCATCCGGATCTCGCGGACACGCTTGTGCGGGAGCCGTCCGTGGAAGCCCGCGCGGTCAATTTCTTCGTGAAACCGGAAGAGAAGGAACGCTTTGTTTCCCTGTTTCACACATATTACGGAGCGGATTTCCGGCTGCTGGACCGGGGGGAGGCGCTGGAACTGCTCGGAGGAGGCACGGTCCATCCGCGCACAGGGGAGATCCTCGGCGACTATCTGGCCGTGGCGACAGGGGAGCGAGCTCTGTTCCCGAACCGGGAACGGGCGGCGAAATACTTAAGTCATCATGCCGGACTGACACGCGATGAGATGGAGATCCCGCTTATTGTCGTGAACCGTCCCTGAGTCAAAGACATCGTACGGTTCACAGATTTTTAAGGATCCGCAGGATCTCATCATTCAGAACAAAGGCATCCTTCTCCTGCTCTTCGGGAGAGAGTGCGTCATACTCCACCAGTGACCCGTGCAGCATCGCGATCCGGCGGTCTCTTTCATTTGACAGGATGCTTCCGGAGATAAAGTCCCCTGCACACCGGTAGCCCATCATCCGGGTGAAGACATTCCATCGCATATGTTCATAAAGGAGCCATGTCCGGTCCGTGGAAGTGAGCGTGTGGTCGCCCCCGTGGTCCGCGTCGATGATCCGCTGTTTGTAGCGGTAGGAGAGGATCCGTTCGCACATGGCGTGGAAACAGTACTCATCCGCTATATGTTCCGACCCGCTCTCCGGATACTGCAGGTGCCAGATCGCAGCGGCGGCGGAAGCCAGCGGCGGGGCTGAGAGCATCGAGTAGTTATATACATGGGCGCGGGCGCCGACAAAGGTCAGATGTTCCGTGTGCTGACTGCTCATATCCCGGGCAAATTCATCCGCCTCCGTGCGGACGAGGATCCGGCAGGAAGATACATCGCCGAACCTGGCACACAGTGTTCGCAGACGGAGTGCCAGTTCAAAGTCAGTCAGATCATCTCCTGTGTCGATATAGGCGTGTGTCGGATCGGCGAGATAGCGGCAGAGTGTTTCACGCGGCGCATCCGTCGAGAGATCCACCGGATCAAAATAATGAAGCTCATAAAGCGCGTCTCCCTCACCGCCTGCGCGGTCGATCTCCGGGATCAGCCTGCAGAGTCTGTCCCAGCCGCCGGGGGCGGGGTCGAGTACCAGGACGCGCAGCCGGTATCCCGGCATCTGCGCCAACGGCAGCAGCGTTTTTAATACAGCGAGACTCCGCGCGTTCATCCCGACGATCAGGAAACGGATCTGCCTGCAGCCGTTCTCCGCGTCATCACGTGTGTTTTCAAATATCGATTCGGACAGGAAGATATCCTCCGCGTATCGTTCCGCG
>JAEEGL010958310.1_pt1 | contig 32069 bp, 29 predicted proteins | sample 9134231 | NCBI WGS metagenome assembly JAEEGL01 (sample SAMN16246548, study PRJNA631951) | gut metagenome | biome: gut microbiome; feature: rumen; material: fiber-attached | host: Bos | place: Iran: Karaj | collected 2018-10 | reverse complement strand
TTTTTGTTTCGAGTCCTTCCCCAGATCCCGACAACTCCTTTGTGAGTCCTTCCTCGCACACCAGATAAACTATCTCTATATACTATGTATTTCAGGCATTTAAGCACTATTTTACACTTTAATTTTTTAATGCGATTTTTCAGCATTTTTCAGCTCACATCCCGTAAAGCATCCCATAATTCTACTCAAAGTCGCTCTGCTAGTGCTTTTTCCAAGCTTCCCCGCAACCAATTGAGTAATCAACACAAATAGCTTGTATCATAAGATACAAGCTATTTTTCATAAACGGTTAAAAAATAAAAAGGAGAATAATGTTTCTTATCTTTCTACTTTTATGTCTATAAATCTCCATTGGTTCATTGCTGCATTTAAAACTTTATTGCCACAATAATCACATTCTAAGATATCTTTTGCTTCATCAAATTTCATATTGGCTCCGCATTTAGCACAAGTACAATCATTTTTTGATATATCTGGTTTTAAATAAATATACCAAGAATCATTCCAATATCTATCTTCTTCTGATACTACTTCTTCGTTATTTCTAGAATTATCATAAAACATTATAGATAATTTCACTTCAACAAGTGTGCCAATATCAGTATTTAAAGTTCTTTTAGCTTCAGCATAAGGAATGCTTATTGTATCTATATTCTTATTAAGTCTAAAATAAGGTTTATGTTCTATCATTTTTTCTATAAGCTCTTTTGTGCATTTCACTTGGCTTATGTTTTCACCAGAATCTCTAAAATCAAAATATAGTCTCTTTACTGCTTCTTTAGCAAATTCTGCTAGTTCGGCCTTACTATATACATCACCATTTTCAAATATTAAATTAGCTAAATCTTGGCTTGAAATATCATTACTCATTTTTTCATCTCCCTTTTTAGTGTTTTTATATTGTTTACTATTGAAGCTCCTTCGAAAGCCATTCACTTTTTTCAGTTTAATTATATTTATAATTAATTGTTTATGCAAGAAAAGAAAAATGTTCTCTTCAATGTCTTTATTTTTATTACTGTTTTGCAACTTTTATTTTTTAATGATATTATCATTTTGATTTTTATAATTAGGAGAAAATTATATGGGAATATCTAGGCAATCAGTTATAGATTTAAAAAGAAATATCGATGGTGTTAGCCCTAAAGTTTTACAAGATGCTTTTTTACTTTCTAAAAAAATCACTAGGGAATTGCAACTAAAAAAAATAGATGATGTTCCTAAAGAGCCAACTAATTTCTTTTCAAAAGAACAAGCTCTTCAAATAGTTCAAGATTTTTATCAGACCATTGATCCAGATATGGCAAATATAGTAGGTTCTATTATTTCAAATAATAATCCAGACTTTTCTTTATTATTATACCAATCAAGTCTCTCTCCCGAGCTACCTCAAAGTGCTTGCATCACAGATGAAATTGATTGTATTGAAGGGATTAAACCTAATGCTATTTGCTTACCAATGGAAAAAGATCAGTTTAGTGTTGAAGAATTAATTGAACTTGCTCATGAATTTAGTCATGCAGTAGCTATGACCTATCATTGTAGCAGAGATGCAAAGGGTAATATACAAATATCATCAATTAGCAATAGTCATGGTTTTGTATACGGAGAAACTGAATCAAAGACTTGTGAGATGCTTTTTTCAAATTATTTATCAAAAAGATTCCCTCAATGTAAGAAAGAAGTTGATTCACATGTCAGAAATACAATTGTTTCAGGAATTTCTTCAAGTGCTCTTGAATCCTATTTAAAACTAGGAATAGCTTTAACAGATTTGGATGAACATTCTGGAGAAAATCTAGGCTCAGAGGATTATGATAAAATCGGAACTGTACTTGGTACTTCAGGTGATAAACTTGAAGAAAGATTAAATCATATGGTTAAAGATGGAAAGCTTAATAGTAAGATTCCTTTTAAATATTGTTATGGTGGTTTGCTTGCCATATATATGAATCAACATAGTAATCCTACGTGTTTAAAAGACTTTTTTAGAAGTATCAAAAACAAGAATATGAAAGAATCTTTAGAAAGTGCTGGCCTAGATGCCGAAGGATTATCAGCCAATCAATTATACTCATCTCTTGAAGAATGCTATAGAAATTTAGATAATAATAGCATTGGAAATGAAAATGTTGAAAGATAATAAAAATAGTATAGTAATTAACGATTTTTAAAAATAAAAAGACTGCTTTTAGCAGTCTTTTTTATCTATAACTATATTATTATCTTGTAGAATCCTCATGGTGTTTTACAAACTTTTCTAGTTCGCCGTATCCATAATTATTTGTTTCAATTTGTTTTTTCGCAAGTACCTTCTCGAGTGTGTCAAAAAATTCTTCTGCCACTCCTTCTTCATTTTCCCCTATTAGTTCTGGTGGCAAAACAGTACCTTCTGTTCTAATTATTTCTCTTCCATATGCATCGCGTCTTCCATCTATAACACTTCTCATTACAACAGAACCTTGAGTACGAGTTTCAAAACAGTACCATCCTGTCCTAGCAGGTAAACTTTTTCTTGTACGGTAAAGCTGATTTGCTAATGAATGAATAGCATCTTTTAGTTTTATCTTAGTAGCTTTTCCATTTTCGCAGTAAAAGTGATAATCTTCATTTTTGTCTCTTGAAAAGACAAATAAATTCTTCTCCATTTCTTCTTCTAAACTCATATTTACCACCTCAAATATTGAAATTTTTTTCATCTTTATTTTATGTTTTATTTTACTTTTTTTCAAGCTATATTCTACTAATTTAAAAAGACTACTATCAAAGGGGAGACCCCCTTGATAATAGCCTCTTTAGCACTACTGCTGAATCTTTCTTCCGTTTATATCGAAGATATTGTATTTTCCCCCTCGTCTTGCTTTGATTGTAGGGAACCAGATTTTTCCATTAGAGTCAATGTAGGTTCCATTATATGTGACTTCGTCGTTTTTTTCAGGGATGATCATCCTCACTTTGCCTTCAAAATAGGTGTATACCCCGAATTTTTGCTCACAGTTTTTTTCACTCTTGAATAGCCACACTCCATCAAAAGAGTCTTCGACCAGAAAGTCAAGATACAACTTTTTCAAAATGGTTTTTCCTTGTGAATCGCTTAACGCAACTTTCCACCAATCGTCTTCAATCATATCGTATAGTATGCAGCTCTTTCTTCGTTCTCTAGACATTCCTATCAATCGTCTAGAATCAATTACGTGAATTCCTTCAATTATTGTTTTTCCTGTTACACAATCGAGAAGATTGTATCCTGATGAATTATTCGTGTTATAAATCGTATATCCTACCTTTTCAAGATAATAGGGCATTTTACGATTACACTCTCCCACAAAATAACTTCTCACATCAATTGCAACAGAAACCCAGTTGTCACCATCTTTGTAATAGATCCGGCCTAAGCGAGTTTTTCCATCTTCAATGAAAATACAGTTATCCCACTTAGTAACATATTCGCCATCTTTAATGTCATCTGGAACGCTACACACTCTCCCTTCTAGTATTCCTTTCATAATGCTTTCTCTCTTTCTTTTTGGTGCTTTATTACTAGTTACGAAGATTCACATAGTGCAACTTTTTTGCTACTTTTATATATATAGTAGCTGACTATTACACATGTCAAAGACAGTTAGTAATATAAAAGTATTGTGAAGCATATTGCTTCTTCTATGTGTATACTATTTATTTTAAAGCATTCATGGTTTTATGTCAACCTTAACTTTGGTTTACAAAAATTAAATAACCCCTATTATTTTTTAATCTTTATTTGTATAATTTTTATATAAGGAGATAATAAATGAAAAAATTAAAAGCAATAATAATTATTATCATTACTTTAGCCTTATTAATAATTGCTGGTTGGATTTTTTTTAAATCACATAAACCAAATGAACCTAAAGTAAGTGATAATATAATTAAAGTCTATGATATTACTTTTAAAAATGAAGAACAGGCTAAAGAATTTATTGATTCAAATTATAACTTAAAAGCAGCTGCTGCACTTGATAAAGTCTATAGAGACGAACATATAACACCAGATAATCAAGAAGAATTTGAAAAGAAATTTAAAGAAGCATATGAATCTATTTCAGATGAAGAAATAAATAATGTAAAGGCTGAAAAACTTCAAATTCTTAATGAACTAATTACAGATAAGAATTATATTCTTAAAAATACTAAAGAAGTAGATGTTGCTTCATTTAATACTATGCCATTGTTTTTTAAAGCATATGAATCTTCATATGAATCCGAAGACCATTCAAAACTTGTAATTAACTATGCAACATACGAAGACAAAATAGTTTCTATTATTTCTATTTATACTGAAGAAAACTAGATAAAAAAGATACACTTTTTAGTGTATCTTTTTTTATAATATTTTATTATATTCTGCTTTATCCCAATTAACATTTCTAAAAATTGTATATGTATTTTTTGAAGCATCCGAATTTCTACTTGATAAAGGTACTAAACGTGGATAATAACTCATTCCCTTTTCTGTCCAAAATCCAGCTTCATATAATTCTCCATCAGATCCTGGATATTTTGCTTGGACAATTTCTTTTCCGCAATAAAGCATAATATGATGGTTATTTATTAGAACATCTCCTGGCTTTAAAACATCATTTGGTGTTCCTTTGAATTCTCCAACAATTTGCCATTGTGGACTATTTCTAAGGTAAGGCCATTGTGCTGGTATTTCTTTATATTCAAAACTTGGATCTACACCAGAGTATCTAACTGCAGTAGCAGCTCCTATATCACATGATGCATAATCTCCTAATAGTGGTGGTCCATCTTTTCCTACATTATGTCCTTTAATCAAATTATCACGTGCTTGCACATAAGCTCTAGTCTGTTCGTTTATTATTTTTGTATCAGGCCAATCTACTCTTAAAGTTGATTTAGATGATGATGTACAAGCAAGTGCAACAGCTGCTTCTGCTATTGCTTGTCCTCCTGTAATTTTTGTTGATGAATTTGTACCATTTTGTGTTGCAGTTTCTTCTTTAATAACCTTAACATTACATTCATCTTTAATACCACTATCAGATCTAATACTTATTTTTGTTTCTCCAACACTCACACCTGTTATTGTTCCATCAGCTTCTATTGAACAAATATCGCTTGCTTCTGTCCTCCAAATCAAATGAGTGTGTACACCTTCTGGAGTCACAGTATATGTTAATTTATCTTTTTGTCCAACTTTTAATGTAACACTATTTTTATTTAGTTTTATTCCTGTTATTGTAGCTGCAGTTCCTGATGGAGTTGTACTCCCTGATGGTGACGTGCTTGGTGCAGGAACTTCTGAAGGACTTGCCGAAGGTGATGTCGAAACCGAGGTTGTAGGTGTAGGTTTAGTTGGAACTGCACTTGCTGACCAACTTGGCTTAGCAGTTTCTTCTGGGTTCATTTCTTTTGGTTTAGGAAGTTTTGGTATCTCTCCTTTAGCAGTTCCATTTATATTCTTATTTTCATCATATGAAACAATAATTATTTCAGTAGTATTCTCTGTAGATAAATGAATTCTACTAATCTTAAACGATACCTCTTTAGCGCCAGAACCCTTAACCATTCCTATTAGTATATATTTTTCACTACTTGTTTTTTTATATATTTTAAGAGTATGTATATTTTGTTCTGATTTTATTTTAACTGTAGCACCACCATATGCAGTCTCGCCTATAACAGCTTCTATTTTTTCGGCACGCGAAATATTTGTAATATAACATATTACAAAAAATATCATTATACCAATTAAAAGAAATCTCTTTTTAATTGTCATTCATGTGCCTCCTTTTTCCTAAAAGCTAAAATTTCATAAATATTTTATATATAAGTTTAAATATTTTCAATATTTAAACTTATCATTTTACCTGTTAAACTTCCTTACGAGTTCTTCCTTGTAATCTTTGTGACATAATATTAAACTAAATCCGAAATTAATAATTGATATAAGTATTGAAACATTAATTAAAAGACTAGCTTTTATCAATCCTTTATATATAAAATATGTACTAGATAAGCTAAGAAGTACTATTACTAACTGACTAATTGCAAATTTTCCAAAATGTTTATGACTAACAATTGTTATTATAAACATAGCAATATTAGCAAAGATCACTATTATTGGAAAGCAAATGTTAATTGACCATCCCTTATATCCAATTTGATAATCTATGAAATATAAAAAAAGTGCTGTCAAAACAGATTGAACCATTATATGTCCTGCTATATTTGTGGCTTTAGTTAAAGAATATCTTACTGTACAATAAATATATATAAAACCAATTATACATAAATGGCTCCAATAAATATCTGGTGTTGTAAGTTTGTTTAGAATAAGTAATGCAATAGATACTAATGCTAAAACCAAAATAGTTATTTTAAAAAATTTATTAATTGTTTTATTCTTAATTTTTTTAGGATATATCATTTTATTCTCCACTTTCTATTGAATCTAAAACTTGATTTGATTCAACAAGAGTTTTTACATTTTGTGCTTTTAAGAATTTATAAAAATATTTTTCAATACTGTTATCATTTAAAACAGAGGTAAAAGTAAAAATTACTTTATCTAAGTATGTACAGCTTGAACATTTAATTTTTTCTATACGTTCAGGTGCAATAAGAATCAAGAAGTAATCAATATACTCTTGATATTTTCCTATAATACCTACCTTTCCAATATTAGAATATGTTATTGATAAGTATTTTTGTATTTCACTATAAATACTTCTTATTATTACCCTCTTCATAAAAAATGGGATAGAACTAATAAAAACATTATTTCCTATTTTCGTTGTATCAGACATAGTTTTTAATATTTCTTCTTGTGAAAGTTTTTTCTCAAATTCTTCTCTAACAAAATTTGTAATATCTTCAAAAGAAATACAAGTTTCCATTTTTGCATCTACACTTATAAATGAAAAGAAATTAGACATAGTTTTTGATCTATAATATTTCTTTAAGTTTACAGGTATACATACTTTGATTGGCTTTTGTTTTTTAACATTTTTATTGTATTTTAAAACATTTGCATTATATATTGACCATATTAGTACACTAGTTAAATATTGAGTAGTTGAAAGGTTATATTTAACACATTCATTTTTTAAATCATTAGAATCTATTAGTAAATGGTTAACACTTACTTGACCATATTTAAGTTCTTTTCCTTTTAATATATATGCTCTTTTATTTCCACCATTTTTCTTTGATTTTTTATCATAATTAGCTAAGTAACTATCTTCAGTATCTAAATCTATCTTTCTAGCTTTTCTTTCTTCTAAGTTTTGTAATTCCTTATGTTGCATATCAAGATAATTATAAACAATTTCCCTGAAAAATATTAATCCACCATTACCATCTGTTAATGAATGAAATATTTCTATATTAATCTTTTTTTCAAAATATGTCACATTAAATAAGTACCCATTATTTTCTTTTTGATCTATTCTTTTGCAAGGATAATAGGTTTCTTTTCTTACTATAACTTTCTTTGGATTGTCTTCTAAATAATACCAAAAAAAGCCTTTTCTAAGTCTAACTTTAAAAGCACTATATCTTATTAAAGCTTTTTCAACTGCTTTTTCTAAAACTTCTTTTTCAATTGTTTCTTTAAGAACAGCTGAATATCTAAACACAGTGCTATATTTATTACTTTCTTGCAAAGGAAATATCTTTGCTGAATTATCTAATTTTCTCCATGTTTTCTTATCAGTTCTTTTTTCCATTATATTTTACTTATAAGCTCCATTCTTTCTTTTATTACTTTTTTAGTTATTGGTCCATTCTTCACATCAAACCCATGCATAGTTTGCTTTGTTTCATTTATTGTAACTTCTATTTTCTCTTTTTTTAACTTCTTAGCAAACTCAATTGCCTCATCATGAAGACAGTCAAACTCTGCTGTTTCAATATATGCTTTGGGCATAAAAGATATATCTTTCATCTCACCAGGAGATATATAATCTTTATTATCTTTTAAATATATATCCCACATTTTTCTATTTAGTACAGAATTCCAAAGTGGTGTATCAGTATATTTTTTCATAGATTCTGTTTCCATTCTTTTATCAAGCACTGGATAAAATAAAAACATATAATCTGGTATTCTAACGCCAAGTTCATGTGCTTTTCTTATTACATCTACTGATAAGCATCCACCAGCTGAGTCTCCACCTATTAAAATAGTATTATATTTTTCTTTACTTTTTAAAATATAATTATATGCTGCAAAAGCATCTTCAACAGGAATCGGATATCTATATTTATAGGCAAGTCTATAATCAACATAAACAACTGTACACAAGCCTTCCTCAGCTAGTTTTTTACAGAAATTAAAGTGATTTCTAGCTCCTCTAAAAACAAAACCACCGCCATGAATGTATAAAAATATCTTTTGCACTTTTACCTTTTTAGGTTTAAAAATGTATATTTTTATTTTCTCATCATCAAATGATTTTATCTCTTCTATTTTGATACTTACTTCTTTTGATTCTTTTATTGTTTTGGGTATCACTAACATAAGTTTATCTGCTCTTGAAAAGATTTTTTCATTAAATGGAATTTTATATTTTTTATAAAACCCAAACTCATCACTAATAGGATATTTATTTGGTTTAGGATTTTTATCAAATAAGTTTCTCATATTTGTTTTCCTTTATCTATAATTTACACTTGAATTATATAACAGATTTTATGTTTTTTAAACACTTTTCTTTACTCTGTTTTATGCTTGTTTTTTTGAAAAAAACCTCCATTTATGGTATAATTAATTATGGAGCTTTTTTATTTAATTGATTCCTGCTTTGACTAATTAGTGGAGGGATCAATTCCTCTACAATTGGTATTACATATATGTTTCGTCAACCTCGTCGTGAAAGTAGAGGATAAATCAATGTTAGAAATGATTAAATATGTTTTCGAAACCATAAGTATTTTTTTGTTCATTGCCTATGCTTGGTTTTGCTTGGCTAAGAAGGCGCCATATAATGGTAAAAAGGCAGTTACGATTCATGCGTGGTTTTGCTTTTTTCTCATTGTCACTATGGTACTCAGCCTTCTCGGCAATAGGAGTAATATTCTTGCATGGCTGGCACTGGTAGTCTATGTCGTTTGGTTGGGTTTTGACCTTAATGAACTCTATATAAGAAAAACACAAAGTCCCAAACGCACATAAGACAAGTAAACATTGATTGATTTTGAAAGTAAAAGTCTAACTTTTCTTTCCCTCTTCATGAGGTTTCTTTTTTTTTGCCTAAAAATCTTTATCATTACATTTGTTTTCAATTATTTTTATATATTGTTTTACTGTCTTTTCCATAGAACTTATTTCTACATACTCATTTTTTTCGTGTGGATTCATAGGTCCTGGTCCTAAAATAATTCTTTCTCCTTCTAAGAAACTAGCTTCAGTTATAAAAGGTGCCATTTTGTTTTCTTTACTTTTCTTGCTTTTACATTTAAATGCTTTTATTTGGTTTATAGTTGTTATTCTTCCTTGATACTTATTGGTTAGTTGTTTAACATATTCATCAATTTTTTGTTCAATACCCGTAATTGTTCTAAAATCAAACTTAATTTCACAAAGATCTGGAACAATATTTATTGCTTGACCTCCATTTATTGTCCCAATATTGAAAGTAGTATATGGAATGTCGAAATCCTCATCTTCAATAGTCTTGATATAATCTTCATAAAATAATTTTAATTGTGTGATAAACTCTACTGCATCAATAATTGCATTTTTTCCTTTGGAAGGTGTTGATGAGTGAGCACTTTTCCCCATAAATTCTACTTTATATTCAAGTAAACCTTTGCTTCCAGTAAAGCTTTCATTATATGTAGGTTCTCCTACTATAATTGTTTCCGGTATTTTTAGATTTAGTTTTAAAAAATCTTTTATTCCACTAAAACCAATTTCTTCATCATATGTAAAAACAAGCATCATCTTTCTATTCATTTTTAAAAAATCAACTTGAGATATAGCTTGTAATATGCAAGCTATTCCTCCTTTCATATCACATGTACCAAGTCCAATCAATTTGTCTCCTTCCCTAGTTAGTTTAAAAGGATCATATTCCCAATCTTTATATCCAACTGTATCTGTGTGTCCTACAAAAGCTAGTCCAACATCTTCTAAATTGTTTTTACTGTTAGTTGCTATAAGAATCTTATCTTTATAAATAGTTCTAAATCCAAATTTATTCACAAAAGTTTCAATATATTCAATAATTTTGGAGTTCTCTTTATCATTAATTGTATTAAACGATACTAGTTTTTCTAAAATATCTATTTCATTCATCTAATATTTTCTCCTTCCATAAATAGTTCTATATCTGGATCTTCAGATGCTATTTGCGCTGTTTGTAAAATCTGAGATAGGGCTTCTCTATCTAAAGAAGCTAAATCCATTTCTAAAAATATATTGCTTTTTGTTTGCGTAGTTCCATAGATACTTTCTGTTGTAACATCTTGCTCTATTCCATCAATTATTTTAAATCCTAATTTTCTTGCAATTGATGCACTCATTGACCCTTCTTTTAAAGTTCTCATGTAAATCAAATCATTTTGATTTAGTTTACCAGAGGCTATTACATAAGCCATAAGTCTTGTTCCTAATCCTTGTTTCCTATACTTTGAATCAACTGCAACATCTGATAAATATAAAACTTTTTTATCTCCAAAATTTACAGGTTGGCCCTTTTTTGTGCCATCAGTTACAGCTATTATTCCAACTAGTCTTTCCTCAACATATGCCCCATATATTTTTCCTTTTTTTATGTATTCCTCATATATTTCTTGAAAATCTTCTTCTGTATACTTTTCCTCATAAGGCTTTTCTCCAAAAACTTGGTATATTCTTTTAAAATCTTCATATGGTACTTTTTCTGTTATTTTACTTGCCATAATTATTCCTCCTTAATTTTAGGAAACTCGATGAATAAAAAAATAGATACAAAAAAAGCTATTAGTAATTTCCTACTAATAGCTTTATTCGTATCTACTTATAATACTAACTTAAATCTCTATTGGTAGGAGCAATTTACATGCAAACTAGCACTTGCTCCTACTTAAGAAAAGTTTGGAATCAAGTGCTCCTACCTATGATGTATAAAATTAAAAGTTAGTATTTTTTTATTCATTTTCATTTCCTCTATATTAGGAAGTTTACCATATTTTTCAACATTTTTCAATGTATTACTTCTTTTTATTTTCTGTTATTAATGAAGTTTCTTTTTATTTTTATAGAATAAATATTTATTTATTGATATAATTTTAAAAAATATAATGGAGTAATATGTGAAACTAATGAAAAATAAATTGATTTTTATTTCATTTCTAGTTCCCATTCTATTATTTTTTATTCTGAATACTAAAACTATAGCAGGAAACATAAATGTTAGCGTTTCTCAAGAAAAAAGAAATCCTGCTAAAATCACAGTTACAGATGATGTTGGTATAAAAAGAGTAAAAATATACAAGAAGTATAATGATAAATTTATACTTATTATGATAAAAATGGGAGATAATTTAAAAAACGTAGAAGTTTCCATCCCAGCAAGTAGATTTTCGACAAAAGAAGATAGCAAATTCAAAGTTGTTGTGGAAGATGCTAATAGTGTTAATAGTAAAGATATTACCGTTCCTAAAATACCAGAAATGCCTACTATTAATCCGGAAGAAACAGCGAAGCCTTCTTGGTCACCTACTCCGGTGCCAACCAAGCCTACTCCTTCGACTTCACCTTCAACCTCTTCATCACAAAAGCCATCTAGTTCACCATCATCTTCTTCACCTTCGTCATCTACTTCACCTTCTGCCTCACCTTCGACTTCACCAAAGCCTTCAGGTGTGACACCTTCTACTACAGGAAATACTTATTATGTATCTACAAGTGGAAATGATAGTAATGATGGAAAATCGGCTGCTAAACCTTTTAAAACAATAAATAAAGGAATCAGTAAATTATCTGCTGGCGACAAATTAATTATAAAAGCAGGTACATATAAAGAAAATAAGCTTTCAATTAATAAAAGTGGAAGTAAAAATAAGCCTATAACTATACAAGCAGATGGTAAAGTAATAATTGATGGTAAAAACAAATCAAATACACTTCTTACTTTTACTGGTAATGCAAAATATATAACAATTAGTGGAATAAAGTTTCAAAACCTTAAAGGAAAAGAAACTAGAGCCATCCTTATTAAAGCTAGTGCAAATAATATAACAATAGATAACTGTGAATTCTATAATATTATTTGCTCTGACCCTGATGATGATGATGGTGCTGCAAACGCAATTTATTTTGAAGGTTCTGGTAAGACAGAAGGAAGTGCAATAAAGAATGTTACAGTTAAAAATTGCACCTTAAAAAAGATTAACGCTGGCTTTTCAGAAATGATTTCTATAGATTGTAATTGTAGAGACATAACTATTGATGGTGTTACCTGTACAGCAGATGGTGTTAAAACTAATATAGCAATATGTGTTTGTGGAAATGATACAGAAACGAACTCAAATAAAAGTCTAAATAGACCTCAAAATGTAGTTATTAAAAATTGTAATGTGTCTGGCTGTAGATCACCTTATAACCAAGATTCATATGGTATATATGTAGACGGTGCTAAAAATGTACAAATAACTAATAATACTGTTACAGATTGTACTGGTGGAATTGAAGTTGGTGCAGAGCATAAAAATTCTAAATGTAGTAATCATGAAACAGAATCCATTGTCGTACAAAATAACAAAGTAAGTAGTTGTAATAGAGGAATGTATATTGGTGGTTTCAACAGTAAATGTGGTTATGCTAAAAACGTTACTGCAACAAATAATACTTTTACTAATTGTGGTAAAAAAGATGATGAAGTAATAACATTTGATAGATGTAATACTGTTAAGTTTACAAACAATACATTAACTTCGAAAAAGAAAGTTACAATGATTTACAAAACTTCTAAAGCTAAAAACCTAACAATTAAAGATAATAAAATTACAAATGGAAAATAAAAAAAAGATTGCTAAAGCAATCTTTTTTTTTATATATTATAGATTTATTTCTTCAACTATCACACTACCTTCTTCATTAAGTGAGAACTTTGCTGTAACTTCTTTTTTCTGTTCTTCTGCTCCATCTTTGTGTGTAAAAGATATTTTATATGTATCATCATTTATTATTTCAAGTGAATCAATTATGAATTCTTCATTTGCATTATCTAAACTGTCATTAACAATATATAATTCTCCATTAATATTTTTTGCATATGTTGTAAAGTATTTTTCAAAAACTTCTTCAGACATCATGTCCATTAAATCTTTTTTGTATTTTTCAAAATCTATTCCAGTTTTATATAATGTATAACTATTACCATTTATTGTAACAGTTTCATTAGATTGAGAATATTTTGAATTCTTTTCATTTTCATCTTTATATAGTTCTAATGAAATTGGAACATATTCTTCAGTTCTAGTAAAGATTATTGATGATCCATCATCTGTTAGGCCATATGTTGATAAAAATTTGCCTATTAAGTATTCATATGTATCTAACCAATATTCTTGACTTAATTCATCGGTTTCTGGATCATAATCAGCTCTTCCATCAAATCCATCATATTCTTGTTTCTTATTCTCATCAGAATTATTATTCATTGATATTACGCCATCTTTTAATTGTTGTAATTCATTACTTAATTCCTTGTTTCTCTGATTTACATTGCTTAATTCTTTTATTTTTAGTACTAATACAATTGCAAGAATTACTGCAATTACAGAAACTATTATTAATGCCGTTTTTAAATAATTTTTCTCTTTTTTCATTTGAATACTCCCATACTAATTATTAGTTTTTACTTTTAATGAAGTTCCATCTGAAGTCATTAATATGTTTTTATCTCTATTTTTTGTAGCAATATAAGTAGTTATATCTAATTTGTGTAAATTCTTTAAATATGATGATGATGGTAAACTGCTTGGTCCTGTTGTAAATACAACATATTTTGGACTCATTAGTTTTATTATTCCCATATCAATTGTTGAATTGTGATGTGAGTTTTTATATACATCAACATCTATACATCCTGGGTTCCTATTATTTGCATCTTTTATAGGATGTACCTTAACGCCTTTTGATGATTTTGCAGAAGAATCTCCTGCCATTAAGAAAGATGTCTTTCCATAATCAAATCTTAATACTAATGAATTTGTGTTTTCACATGCCCCACTATCATTTGTTGGATTTACACCACTTATTATTTTACTAGGTCCCAAGCATGTTACTTTCATAGTTCCGATGTTAAAAGTATCTCCTACCCCCATAACAGTTACTTTACATTTATTAATTGCATTTAGCTCAGCTTCTTTTTTAGTTTTATTTTTCTTGTTATAGCTATTTACTTTAGCAATTGCAGAATATATAACACTAGGTTTTCCTCCATATTTTGCCTTGCCACAAACTATATTTGTTATTCCAAATTCTTTTATTATAGGCCCTGCTGCTCCTACGTGATTTGTATGTCCATGAGATCCTATATAATAATCAATGTGTGATACTCCTATTCTTTTTAAATATGCTATTTCAGCTTTAGCATCTCCATAGAATCCGCCATCTATAAATGCAGATTGATTCCCTGCTTTAATATATATGGCATCTACTCTACTATTTGGATCTATAAAATGAACTTCAACTTTTCCATCTACTACTGGATCTGCCGATGTAGTTGGCGATGTAGTTGGGCTTGTACTTCCTGTTGGTTGAGTAGAAGTACTTGTTGTTGGGCTAGTACTTGTTGTTGGGCTAGTACTTGGCGATGTACTTCCACTTGGGCTTGTAGAAGTAGTTGTTGTTGGAGTAGGTTTTGTTGGTACTGGTGTAGGTGACCAAGATGGTTTCGCAGTCTCTTCTGGATTCATACTTGGATAAGGTTTTAACTTATCTGCTTTTATGTCTCCTGTTGTTCTTTTTCCATCTTCTTCTACTACTACAATTTTAAAGTCTGTTGTAGTTTCTGTTGATAGCTTTTCTTCAGGTATTATACATGTACATTCATTCTTTTTTTCACCTAATTTTTTATAAAAAAGTATATATTTTCCATCACTACTTTTTTTATAAATAAAAACATGTTTAATTGTTTTATCAGCTTTTACCTTGACTTCAACATTTCTTTTATCATTTTTTACTTCTTCAAAAGTAGCGTTTGCTTTAGCTATTGTCTGAAATGTAATTAATATAAGTAATGCTAAAAGTACAATGAAAATACATTTTTTGCTTCTATTTTTCATTTCCTTTTCTCCAACTTTTATTTATAATATTACATAATAATTCTACTTATAATTATTCTATATTTCAATACTTTATATGTATTATAATCCATATTTTATTAGTTCTTTTTCCTTAGTCAATATTTCAGTAGTTTTCCCCTCTTTTACAATTTTTCCTTTATACAAAAAAATAGTTTTTGAACATGTTTTTGAAATCATATCCAAATCATGTGATGCTATAATTTTTGTACATTTTATTTTGTTTAATAATTCTATTATTCTTCTTCTATATCTTGGATCTAAAGCATTTGTTGGTTCATCTAATAGTAACACTTCTGGTTCCATTACTAAAATACTTGCTATAGCAACAAGTTTCTTTTCTCCTCCAGATAATTGAATAATTCTTCTGTATCTTAAGTCTTTTATATCTAGTTCTTCTAAAATGTTATCTACTTTACTTTTTATTTCTTTTTCATCTAGTCCTTTATTGTATAATACAAAAGCTATTTCATCTTCTACAGTATTCATAAAAAGCTGGTTATCTGAATCTTGGAATACAAATCCCACTTTTTTTCTTATCTCATCTAGATTTTTTTTATTTAGTTCTTTTTCATCAATATATATTTTTCCATTATTTGGTTTTTCTAGTCCCAAAATTAGTTTAAATAGAGTAGTTTTTCCAGATCCATTTGCCCCAATTATTCCAACAGTATCATTTTCTCCAATTTCAAAAGAAATATTATCAATCACATCTGTTTTATCATATGAAAAAGAAATGTTTTCACAATTAATAAATTCCAACTTTATATTCCTTTCACAAAAGTAAACGCAATTAAAACCGTTACAATTAATATCAAAAATCCGATATCTAGTGCTTTTACTTTTATTTTTTTAAACTCATAAATTTTGTTTTGATATCCTCTAAGTATCATACTATCATAGAGTTCATCTGCTCTATTTGAACTTCTTAAAAATAATGAACCTAATAAGGAGCCCCATGCATTATGTTTTATTCCTTTTTGCTTTGGTGCTCTTAATTTATATGCATTATTCATTTGGCCTGCTTCATCTAGTAAAACAAAAATATATCTATATGTGAGCAATATTTGATTAGTTATTATTTCTGGCACATATAATTTATTTAAGCCATAGCAAATATTGTAAATGCCAGTTGTTGCGATTAATATATATCCTGCCAAAATAGAGTATATGTTTTTTATAAAAAGTGTTAGAGCTGATATCATTCCATAAGTCACGCAAAAACCATTTATATATATTGCTGGCTGCTTATTTAAAAATATATTTGATATTACAAATAAAATTAGAAATGGTGATAAGTATAATATCAATTTAAAAAATTTCTTAAGTTCTATATCTCCTAACATTATTAATAAAATGGGATATAAAATATAATAAATTAGCTTACTTAAATCATATTTATTGATAGATAAAACACATATTAAGAAAATAATAGTAGTTAGTATTTTAACAATTGGATGCAAGTTGTTTATTATATTCTTTTTCTTAGATGCTTCATCTAAGTCCATCATTTGAAATTTTGCTTTTTCAAATCTATTCAAATAGGAATCCTCCTAATTATTCTCTAATTTAGTCTTTCTTCTAAATAGTTTTACAAATGCACAAATAGCTATTGCAATTGCAGCTACGATTGCAGCTCCAGAAACTCCTGAAAGGCTAGTACCTATTTTTGATTCTGAGTCTTTAAAATTATAGTCTGGTAAAAATGCTGTTTTTTCTTGAACATTTTCAGAAGTCGTATATGCCTCTCCTTGTGTTTCTAATTCTTCTTCTCCTGTTACTTTATAAATTGACCATTCAAGTCCATCTGGATTAGAAGATGCTATTAATGATACTCCTCCAGCAACAAAAACTACTATTACTGATAATATAATAAGTGTTGCTTTTAGAGATATTTTATTTTCTTTTGCATTACTTATTAGACTGCCATTTGTTTCATAAATAAATAATAAAACTGCTGCTGTGATTAATCCTTCAACTAATCCTATTGCCAAGTGGATTGGTTGCATGAAAACTATAAAATCTAAAAATGAAAGTTCTGTTACACCTGATAGAATTGTTTCTATAACTACACTAAATGCGCCAAGTTGAAGACTTACGACAGAAGATAGAACTGAGGCTAGAATTATTTTCTTTCGAGTCATTCCATTTTTCATTATTGGTCTATATATGCAAAAATATCCAAAGAAGCACGAATAAAAAGCCATATTCCATATATTGCATCCAAGCGCTAATAATCCCCCATCAGCAAAAAATAGACACTGTATTATTAATATAGCAATCATTGAAATAAAGCCAGCAAATGGGCCTAATAATGCTGCTAAAAGAGTTCCTCCACAAAGATGTCCACTAGATCCTGTTCCTGGGATTGTAAAATTAATCATTTGTGCAGCAAATACAAATGCACTCATTACTCCCATTAAAGGAATCTTTTTTGAATCTTCATCATCCTTTATTTTTTTAATTGAATATACCGCTGCTGCTGTAGAAAGCACTCCTACTGTTCCTGCTACAGCTGGCGATATTAATGCGTCTGCCATGTGCATAGTTTTTTCTTCCTTTCTTTATATTCATAATAATTTCTATATAAATCTACTACAACATATAAAGTAGCTGTAATAAAAATAATAGTTCCTACTAAAATATCCTGGTATTTTGTTTTTTCTTTGACTATTTCCTTCGTAACAATCTCATAAGAATTAAATGGTGAATTATTATCTAGTTTGATAATATCATTTTCAAAAATGAATTCTGAATTTAAATCTAGTTCTATTTCTCCTCTTTCATTTATTCTTTTATCATCAGCAACTTCTATGCCATTTAATTGTACATTTTCATTATTAAACAGATAATTATTAGATTTTACTTTTAGATAAATAGGACATTTAGTATTATTGTCTATAAAATCTAAGCATACCCCTTTTTCAATATTGGGATATCTCTTAACAAATTCTTTAATTTCATAATTTATTGTATATTCATGTATTCCTGATTTATTAACTCCCCAAAACAAATATACTTCATCATTATTTGTTAGTATTCCGAATTTATCTCTTAATACATCTTGGTTTTCCTCAGAAGAGGTAAAATCTTCAATATAGTTATACACATTTTGTTCTTCATCTGTGACTGATTTATAAATAATTTTCTCTTTTTCAACGTTATTTATCATTCTTGTATATCCATATCTATTAAAGCTATTAACATACCACTTTTCGTTTATATCAGCACTTCCGTCTTCTTTTATATTTACTTCTATTTCGATTCTTTTGATTTTATCTCCTGAGTGCGCATAATTATTAATTGGTAAAATAATGAAAACTAAAAAGAATGCAATTAAAAACAAACTTCTTTTATTAAAATGCATTTATGTTTCCTTTCATCAATTTATCTTTTAATCTTCTTTTGCTCTCCATCTTAAAATAAGAGCAGAATTTAGTATTACTCCAAAAGATCCTATATTATGAACTATAGCTCCTTGAATTGGTGTTAAAAGACCCATGATTGATAATAATACAAAAACAAAATTTATAGTCATTGATATAGTTAAGTTTATATAAATTGTTTTAATTACTTTACTAGATAATTGTCTTATATAAGAAATTTTATTAATATCGTCACTAATTAAAACTATATCTGCAGAATCTATTGCCATATCACTACCAATTTTTCCCATAGCAATTCCAACATCTGCTTTTTTAAGTGCTGGTGCATCATTTATTCCATCACCTAGCATACAAACTTTTTTACCTTCTTTTCCAAAGTTTTCAACTATGTTTAATTTGTTTTCTGGTGAACATTCAGAATAAACAGTTTTTATATTTAGTAATGATGCTATATTATTTGCATTATTTTCATTATCCCCTGTTAGAAGTACTGTTTCTACTTCTTGTTTATTTAATTTTTCAATAATATTTCCTGTTGTTTCTTTAATAGTATCTTCTAAGACTACAAAGCCTTGTAAACTATCACCAAAAGCTACATAAATAATGTTTGCTCCTTTTTTACTATATTTTGCAATTTCCTTTTCTTGTTCTTTTGAAACATCTATATTATTTTCTTTTAATAGTTTTTTATTTCCAGCATAAATATTTATATTATCAATTGTTCCTGTTACACCTTTACCGATTAATAATTTAAAATCTTTAACATCTTTAGACTCTTTATTTATTGATTCTTTGGCATATTCTGTAATTGCTTTACCAATAACATGCTCCGAGTGTTTTTCTATATTTCCAACTAGATTTATTAATTTATCTTCATTAAGTTCTTTATTAAAACTTTTAACAGCTGTGACTTCAGGTGTTCCATATGTTAGTGTTCCTGTTTTATCAAATAAGAATGCATTAATTTTATTGAATATTTCTAGTACTGTACCATTTTTGATTAATATTCCGTTTTTACTAGCATTTCCTATTCCTGCCATAATTGCAGTTGGTGTTGCTAAAACTAAGGCACATGGACAAAATACTACAAGTACTGAAACAGCTCTTACTATTTCTTTTGTAAATATAAAAGTTAAAATAGCAATTGTTAAGGCTATAATAACGACCCAAGTAGCCCAGATATCTGCTTTTCTAACAATCTCCACTTTTTCAAGTTCTGCTTTTTCTACTAGTCTAACAAGTTTTTGGAGTGAACTGTTTTCTTTATCTTCTGTTACTTTCATCTCAAAAGTTCCAAATTGATTTAGAGTACCACTAAAAACTTTGTCTCCTTTTATTTTATCTACTGGCATTGATTCTCCAGTAATATATGCTTGATTTATTGATGTTTCACCTTTAGTAATTACACCATCAAATGTTAAAACTTCTCCAGGAACAATTCTTATAGTATCTCCTTTTTTTACATCTTCAATCTTGCAAGTTATCTGTTCTTTTCCTTTTATAAGAGTTACTGTTTGTGGCAATACTGTTAGAAGTTTCTTAATAGCAATTTCTGTTCTTCTTGTAGTCGCATCTTCTAACAAAGTTCCCAAAGCCATAATAAATGAAACTTCTCCAGCAACAAAAATCATATTTAAACTTACTGAAGCAATTAAAGCTATAGAAACTAACACTCCAGCTTTTATGTTATGATTTACAATTATTTCTATTAATGCATCTCTCATCATTGGTGCACCGCAAAGTATCACAGCAATCCATGCCCAATCGATTGTTGGATTTAAGAAATTTGTTATACTTAGCACTAATGAAATAGCTGATATAATAACAATAATTATATTTTGTTTTTCTCTACTTAATAATATTTTTTTCATCCTCTTAAATTAACCCTTTCCTTTTAGATTAATAATTGTGTGAGTGATTTATTATATTTAATACTTCACTATTATCATTTTCTTTATCTTTAATTATTGCTTTATCTTTTATTGTTAGCGCTATAAATGTCATAACCGCAATAATTAATGGAGTTAATATAAGATATAAGAAATATTTAATTTTCTCTTTTTTTGGCATTCTTTTCCCTCCGTAAATACAACTGCATTTTACCATTAATTCCTAATTAATACTATAACTTTATTCGGTTTTTTTCTTGCTTTTATAACTTAACTATTCTGTAATTGACTTTTTATTTTCCATTGATTAAATTATTGTTAATAAAAGTATAAAAGAGGTTATTATGGAAAAAACACAAACCCAAAAAAATAGTAATTCTATTACTATTAATTATAAGAAATTTTTTAAACATGTTTCGATTTTCTTTATTTTTGCATTTGCAACTTTTTTATTTTTACTAAAAAGTCCCTCTCATATCTGGGTTAATTCAGAAACATTCACTGACTCTAGTGTATTTCGTACTGTAGCATTTGAAATGAAAGATGGAGCAGTTCCATATAAGGATACTTTCGATCATAAAGGTCCTTTAACATATTTTATAAACTATATTGCCTATCTTATTAATCCTGAATGTGGAATATTCTTTATCGATTTTGTTATAGTTTTCTTCATATTTGTGTTCTTATATACAATAGCGAGATTAAAATGTAATAGTTTCTTGTCAGTTGCCGCTTCTTTTATAGCCTTCGCACCTTTATTTACTTTTTTTGAAGGAGGTAACTTTACCGAAGAATTTGCTCTTCCATTCATTCTACTTTCTTTATTTATTTTTCTTGACTATTTTTTGAATGACAAAATAAGTAGATTAAGATTAATTCTATGCGGATTGTCTTTAGGTGCAGTATTAATGCTAAGGCCTAATCTAATAGCCCTTTGGATTGTATTTTGTATAGCTGTTTTAATTAAATGTATAGTAAATAAAAAAGTTTCAGATCTTAAGAAATTTATAATTAATTTTATTATTGGATTATCAATTATTGTACTTCCATTTATTATTTGGTTAGGTGCTAAAGGAGCACTTGATGATTTCTGGAATGCTTACATTAGATTTAATCTTACTTATACATCAGAAACAACTTTAGACACAACTATTAGAGCAGCAAAAATTAATTCATTTTTTGCGTTCTATAATAGCACTTTATTTATAATAGCAACTATTGTTTTAATATATAATTTTAAAACAAGAAAATCTTCAATAGATGTTTATTGTTTAACATATTTATTTTTAGATTTTATTCTAGCTAGCATGTCAGGATATACATATGGTCATTATGGAATTACTTTAATATCATCTATTATTTATCCTATTTCATTAATGTTTAGCTTATGTGAAGAACTAGAAAAAAAGAACAAATCAAATGAAATAATATCATTGATTGTTCTAGTTTATTTATTAGCAACTATTGTTGCACCTGATTGGCTTGCTCTTATGCAAGCTTCTCCAAATATGAGAAGTAAAAATGAAAAAGAAATAACTACAAGTAGTGAGGCTATTGCAATAAAAGAAGTTGTTCAAAAAAATTCTTCAAAAGATGATAAGATATCTGTTTTTGGTAATTGGGATTTTATTTATCTTTATACTGAAAGACATCATGCAACAAAATATTCTTATCAGTTTCCTATAGGAGAAATAAATTCAGATATTTTTGATGATTATTTCGAACAATTAAAAGAAGAATTGCCAAAACTAATTGTAATTCAATATTCTAGATTAAATAACCGAATGGAAGAATTTTTAGCGCAAAACGATTATAGCTTAGTTTATCAAAGTAGTAGTGCTATTAATAATTCACATTTAGTTTATGAATTAGAAAGATAATAATAAAAAAACTGGACATATATTTGTCCAGTTTTTATTTTTTTAAAATTAATTTTGCCACATTTATACCTTCTCTTATAGCGTAATTAATACCTCTATCTTCTGGATATATTTGTCCCATAGTACAAATATACAATCCTTCTTCATTTAGTTTTTCATCTAACATATCTTTTGAATAATTTGTTTTAATTATTGGTTGTGCATATTCTTCTTCAAAGCACTCTAATCTTACTATATCTTTTTCGTCAAAATTAGAATTAATTTTCTTAAGATAAGGAATGTATAGTTTTAACAATTCTTCTTTTGAAAGGTTATATTCATCATCTGACTTATATAAATAGTTAGATATGTATAATACAGTATTATCGCCATAATTGCTTTTATCTATCATATTGGTATGTTCCATAATCCCACCAAAAGGAAAAGAACTATCTCCTATATTCATCCAATAGAAGTTTGAAAAACTTTTTTTCATAAATATGATTAGAATTTTAGCAGAAGTGTATTCAAGAGTTTTCATTTTTTGTTTTTCTTCTTCTGTTAAATATTTTTTAAATAGATCAATTGAAGAATTATATGGAATTGTACTTACTATAAAATCATACTCTTTTTTTAACCCTTCTTCTGTTTCTATAATCCATTTAGAATCTTCCTTATATATTTGTTGAATGTTAGAATTTAAAAATATATTACATCCTTTTTCTATTAGATAATCATTTATGGTATCTGTTAGTCTCGAAAAACTCCCTTCATAATATCCTAAAGATTCGCCTTCTAACTTACCACTTGAACTTCTTAAATTTATTTTACCCCAAAGCCAAGCCATAGAAATTTGGTCTTTAGCTTTTCCAAATTTTGATATTAAAAGTGGTTCCCATATTTTTTCATAAACATTTTTACCACTATTCTTGATTATCCAATCTTCTGCTGTCACATTTTCAATTTTTTTATAGTCTTTGATAAGTTTAATTTTCAAATATGCTTTTCCAAAACGAATTTTATCTATAAATGGTAACGGTTTGTATTTTAGAAGTGAAATAGGTGTGCCAAATTCATATAGACCTTCTTTAGAATAATATCCCATCTTTGTTGTATACCATTTAATGCTTGATTCTTTATTTAAGCTTCTAATTAATTCTAAAACATATTTATCACTTTTAAAAATATGTCTATAATATTTTTCTATTCTATTATTAAATACATCTATACATTTAACCATTCCACCTATTTGATTGGTTTTTTCATACAAATCTACTTCCATACCATTGTCAGTTAAATGTTTAGCACAACTAAGTCCAGTATATCCCGCACCAATAATTGCTATTTTTTTCATATAATCTCCATTTTGATTTAACATCTTTTTAAATTTTCCAAATATATTTTAATAATATAAAAGCTAAATATCAACAAAAAATATTTACTTTGTAATCAAAAAAGTACACTTTTTTTAAGTGTACTTTATCCTTTTACTAATTTCACTATATCTCTATATGGTCTATCTTTAGGTTTAAGTCCCGAGCATCCCATTCTTTCAACAAAATTATCTAGCTCTTTTTTTGAATTTTCTTGTTCTTCTTTTGTATGAACAATCATTTCTAATTCTATATATTTTCCAACATCATCTATAGTATCTAGCATAATATTATGCTCAATTCCATCAATAGTCTTTGTATATGTTTTTCTGTTTTTTTTGAATGATACATATTTTTGATATCCAAGTTCATTTATTATGTACTGAATATCATTATAATCACTAACTTTTATTGCTACATTACTTTCCTTTTTTCCATATTGTTCGGTTCTATTATCTGTTTTAGGCTTGTATGTTAGTTCTAATTTTTCATCATTTGTTTTTCTAGTTCTTAAACAAATTCTATCTTTTATAAATATTTCTTCTGGATCAGTATAATATGTATCTTCTTCAATATTTTCATCTACAAATTCAAATCCTTCGCTTTGTATTTTCTTCATAATGTTTTCAAAATCATCTACTACAAATGATTCTTCCATTTCAATAATATTAGCCATTTTACTTCTCCTTAAAAAAAGTTTTTCCTATTTTATCACTTATATGTACTTTTTTCAATTTTATAAGGTATTTTTAAGCAAAAAAAGTACCCCCTTGGAGACTACCATTGTAGTCTCTAGGAGGATTTTGATCATTTGAAGTTTTCGATTGGAGAGACTGAATCGAGAATCAGCATATACTGGCTATTGTCTTCCCGGCGATAGAGTTTTACGTATCTGCCATCCACTAGAGTCGTTACTTCGTGCTGGCGAGATATAATCTCGATAAGCTTTGGAGTTGCTGAGCTTCCCATGTATCCTACTTCGGCAAGGCAATCCAATGCCATCGTAATCTCACCGATGAAGATCATTGTCTGTTCATACCTTTTCTCATACTTCTGTTTCTCTTCTTCTGTCTTGTGCCTTATTCTTCTACGAGCAATCCGGACCAACCGGTCCTTCTTGACGTTAAGAATAATGCTAAGGTCTTTTTCTGTCATTTTTTTCACCTCTGCAATAATCTTTTTCTTTTAGTACCTTTTATTATTATACCATGTTTTCCAGATTATGTAAATTTTAGAAAAGCACAAAAAAAGAAGCACTTTATAATAAAGTGCTTCAAAAAAATTATTCGGCTGTACCTTCAAAAGCGATATCTTTTAAAGTTTCATTCTCTATAGAAACATTTCCTGTTTCTTTATCTACTGTATATGTCGTTTTAATTAATTTACCCTTGTCATCAACTCCGGTATCTCCATACTCTACTTCAGCTTTATATGTTACATATGTAACGTTAGAAGAATTATTTTCTATATATCTATAAACAACATCGTTTTTTGATAAAGAAACTAATCCTAAGTCTAATACTGTTTTAACTGTATTTTCATCTTTTTTTGCAAATGTTGCATTTTCAATTATATACTTTTCATCTTCTGGATTTGTAGATTCTTTAATTGTTAGAACATTATTTTTGAAAATAATAAATCTTGTTCTAACAGAAGTACTTGTTAATTTTCTTTCTGAGCAATATTCATAATAGTAATCATTTTCTCCTACATACTTATTGTTATTATATGTAAATCCTCTTTCTTTTGCATAGTCATTTATTATTTTTTCACACTCTTCTCTACTAGAAGCTGTTCCAAGACTTAAAGGTGTTACAAACCACATTTCATCAATTCCAAAAGCATAATTAAACTTATCTTCTTTAGTTAGGTCCTTTACCAATATTGCTTCTGGATTATAAGCTATCTTCTTGAATTCTTCATCTGTTAAATCTTCTAATCTTTCAATTAATTCTTCTTGATTTAGTCCTTCTAGTTCCTTTAAAAGTCCATTTTCGACTACTACTTCATTATTTCCTAAATTGCTACTTTGAGTATTTATACTTTCTGTAGTATTATTTTCTTTTTTAATATTTGCTTTAATTATAGCTGCAACAAGGCCTAATATTAGCATTATAGCTATAATTAATGATACAAATCCCTTTAAAGATATCTTCATATTATCTCCTCTTTTGTTTAAATATTTATTCTTTTATATTATATAAATAATATTTTTTTCTTTCAATTATTTTTAAAATTTGTAATATTTTTTTAGTAATGCTCTAGACTTTGCATTTTATTGTGTTATAATCACTTTTGTTATTGACTTCTAGAAATAGCTTAATTAATTATTATTTTTAGGAGGTATTATTATGTTTGACGCTAAGTCTATTAGACCAGTAGCTTTAGGAGTAGCTATTAGGGATGGAAAACTTCTTGTAATGGAAGGTTTTGATGAGAAAAAAGGAACACATTTTTACAGATGCTTAGGTGGAGGTATCGAGTATGGTGAAAAATCTGATGAAGCTCTTAAAAGAGAATTCATGGAAGAAATTAGCTTAGATATTAAAATCAATGACTTCTTGGGAGTTGATGAAAACATTTTCACATATAATGGTAAGTTAGGACATGAACTTGTTTTCTTATACGACATAGATATAGCAGATAAAGACTACAAAGATAAGTACCCAATGATTGAAAATGGCAAAACTGGTACAGCTGTATGGATAGATGTAGAAGATTTCAAAAAGAAAGAAAAATTATTATATCCGGATATTATGTATAAATTCCTATAAAAAAACTGAATGCGCAGCGTTTGCTGTGCATTCAGTTTTTACTTAGCAGAGAATCGTCTCCGCCAATGAAACATGCTCAGTGTTCCAGATTCTGCAGCCGTTGCCTCCGACATCTCTTGTTACGACCATTGAGAAATCGTCATCTTCGATTCTGTAACGGATTACGATTTTTCCGGCCTCGGTGGCAATTGCTTCGGTTTCAGGCTTGCAGCCATAAGTTATGATAGCTCCAACTTCTTCTTCAGAAACCACTTTCTTGATAGCTGCAGGTACATTTGCGATGACATACTCAATACTGTCAAGTCCAAGTGAACTTGCTACACTCTTGAAACGATCTTCAAGTTTTTTGTAAGTTCTCTCATGACCACCAATAAACACTATAGCTTTCATGCATACCTCCCGGTCATTTCGACCAAATTTTCTTTTGGTAATAGTTTTCCTATTGTGAAAAGGCCTTTTTATATACTGTTTCACACCTTTAATTATATCATGTTTACATAACTTTTGCAAAAAAAGGGTTGACTCATTAAAAGAATACATGTTAAAATAGTTTATAACAATTTTAAAATTTTAAGCAAAGAACGATATCAAAAGTAGTATCTTTATTGTTTTTATAGAGAGCTAAGGTTTGGTGGAACTTAGTAAAAGGTTTAGGTATGAATTACAGGTCGGGAGCTTAATCGGTTGCGCGTTATAGCTATTAAAGTGTATGAAATTAATTCATAAATTAAGGTGGTACCACGGGTAAACTCGTCCTTTAATTTATGAATTTTTTTTATTATATAAATTAATTATTCTTCAGGCCTGAATAATTAGTTTAAAAAAATATTTTAATTAAGGAGGCGATAATATGTCATCGATCAAATTTTACAAACATGAACAAATCCCAATGGAAATGCACAAAGTAAAAATTGTTCAACAACTTAAGTTACTTCCAACAGATGAAAGACTTAAGAAGATGAAAGAAGCTGGCTTTAACACATTCCAACTTCACAATGGCGATATCTTTATGGATATGCTAACTGACTCAGGCGTAAATGCAATGAGTGACAATATGCAATCTGCAATGTTAAGAGCAGATGATGCTTATGCTGGAAGTGAAACTTTCTATCGTATGCAAGACAAACTAACGGAGATTTTCGGTATGAACTATTGCCTTCCTGCTCATCAAGGACGTGCTTGTGAAAATATTTTAGCAACTCGTTTTGTTAAGCCTGGAAATTGCGTAATAATGAATTACCATTTTACAACTGCCAAAGCTCATATAACTAGACTTGGTGGACATGTAGAAGAATTAGTTAAAGATGAAGGTTTAGTTTCTAAAAGTAATTTACCTTTTAAAGGAAACATAGATTTAAAGAAATTAGAAGACTGCATTAAGAAAGAAACACCTGAAAATGTATCTTTCATGCGTTTAGAGTCTGGAACAAACTTAATTGGAGGTCAACCTATTTCATATGAAAATATGAAAGCAGCAACAGACATTGCTAAAAAACATGGAATTCCTACGGTTTTAGATGCTTCACTTTTACAAGATAATTTATACTTTATCAAAATCAGAGAAGAAAAAATGAAAGATAAATCTATTCGTGAAATCACACGTATGATTGCAGATTTATTTGATATTATTTACTTTTCTGCTAGAAAATTTGGTTTTGCACGTGGTGGTGCAATACTAGTTAGAGATGAAGAATTATTCCATTCAATGGAAGATTTAATACCAATGTTTGAAGGTTTCTTAACATATGGTGGTATGTCAGTAAAAGAAATGGAAGCTATGACAGTAGGTTTTGATGAATCTATGGATATGGATATCATATCTCAAGGTCCACAATTTATTGATTACTGTGTTAAACAATTAGATGATTATGGAGTACCTGTTATTACTCCAGGTGGCGGTCTTGGTGCACACTTAGATGCATCACAAATCTGCTCACATATTCCTCAACAAGAATATCCTGCCGGTGCTTTAGTTTGTGCTTTGTACCTTTGTGGTGGTATTCGTGGAATGGAAAGAGGAACTCTTTCTGAAGAAAGAAATCCAGATGGAAGTGAAAGATTTGCTTCAATGGAACTAGTTCGTCTAGCTTTTCCTAGAAGAGTATTTACACTTTCTCAAACTGAATTCGTTATAGACAGAGTTAAGTGGCTTTTTGATCATAGAGACCTAATTGGTGGTTTACGTTTTACACATGAACCAAAAACATTACGTTTCTTTACTGGAAAACTTGAGCCAACATCTGATTGGCCAGATAAATTAGTAAAAGCTTACAAAGAAGAATTTGGTGATAATTAATAAAAAAAGAAGTAGCTAACTGCTACTTCTTTTTTATGAGATTACTCTCCTGATAATAGCGGTATTTTCGTTTATGTCAACTGTATTATGTTGACACTTCCGCTTTCCTGTGGTAAAATTCTTTTATCACAAGCATTGCTTTTGTGTTAGTTTGATTCAAGTTTTTATCCTTGATCAGACCACCCTAGAATATCATATGGCCTAGACAGTGTATGATATAGTCCTCTGCGTCCAGAGCGGGTGTTAATTGACTGTCTCTTCCCAAGTCGTGGCGGGAAGCCTGCCATATTATGGATAAATGCCACGTGAATATAGGAGCACACAGTACAAGTTACTGTGTGCTCTGTTTTTTAAGCTAATTTTTCTGCTATTATACCTTCTTTATAGCATTCAATTAAATCTTTTAAATCTGCAATTTCTGATTTTAGTCTAGTTCCTATATCAGTATCTGCAACTAGTTTTCTATCATGAAGATTTTCATTTACCATGATATCAAAACTAATATCAAGCTCATTTTCTATTGCTTCGTCTTTAGAATCAAATGGTTCATTTGCTGAAAGCATTAACCCATGTGAATTATAACTTAATGCATATCCGCTTCTTCCTGTTTCTTTTCTATAACTCTTAGCAAAACCACCATCAATAACTAAAAGTTTTCCTTCTGCTCTTATAGGGCTTTCGCCTTTTATTTCTTTTACTGGCATATGTCCATTTATGATATGTGATTCCTCATCTTCAATTCCAAATTCTTTTAATATCTTTTCACAGATTTCTTTCTTTTGTGAAAGAATATAATATGGATTTTTATTTTCTTTATGTGTTTCCTTTTCATCTATGAAGTATCTCTCAAAAGTTGCAGCTTTATCTTTTCCAAATAAAGGTGATTCATAAGAACACCATAGGTACCACATAATATCATTAAAACCTTCTTTATCTATTTTTCTAATAGAATATGATTTTCTGGCTAGTTTTTCCATATAGTCCAAAAATTCTTTTCCAGAATAAACTTTATTTGAAAGCTTAACTTTAACAAATTCTCCCTCTTCATCCATAGGAATACATCCATGGAATAGTAAATTAGAATTGAATACCTTATAGATTGAACCTTTAGCATACATAAAATCTATATGTCTTTGTAGTTCTCTACTTCTTAAAAATGACTCTCTTAGTCTTTCCATTAATTCTTCTTCTTCATCACTTAGTTTATATGGATCATCTCTATTTATAGTTGGAAAGTTTTTATCATTTAAAGTATATACTTTATCTCCTATTCTAACTTTTCCATTTTCATAATCAATCTTATCCAAGAATAGTCTGTCTTCCATTTTATATTCTGGATGTTTTTTTATTATTTGTCCTTCTAATTTAAACTGAATAACAGCCATAGCCTTTTGAACTTTTGCTAGAATTCTTTCATCAAAATCTATGTATTTGCTATAATCATAAACTTTAGGAATAAATTTTTCACAAGGATCATCTTTATATGTTTCCATAGCAAATATTGAAAAAGGCCTTATATTGATTCCATAACCATCTTCAAGAGTTGATAAATTATCATATCTAGAACAAATTCTAATAACATTTGCAATACATGCTTTATTTCCACATGCAGCTCCCATCCATAATATGTCATGATTTCCCCATTGTATATCCAAACTGTGGAAATCTATTAGTTCATCCATAACCTTTTTAGCATGTGCTCCCCTATCATAAATATCTCCAATTATATGAAGATGATCTATTGCCATTCTCTTTATTAAATCTGAAATCACAACAATAAAATCTTCAGCTCTTTCTAAAGCTACAATAGATTTAATAATTTGTTTATAATATCTTTCTTTATCCTTACTATCTCCAGAATGTAAAAGCTCATCTATTATATAATCAAATCCTTTGGGAATAGCTTTTCTAACTTTAGAACGTGTGTACTTTGAACTAACTTGTCTGGCAACTAATATTAATCTATAAAGGACAATCTCATACCATTCATTTAGATTATCCGTTTCTTTTTTCACTAGAGCAAGTTTTTCATTTGGATAATAAATTAACGTCGCTAATAGTTTTCTATCTTTTTCTGTTAAAGTCCCTTCAAACAGCTTATCTATTTTAGATTTTATTATCCCTGCTCCATTTCTTAAGATATGTGAAAAAGATCCATATTCTCCATGAATATCACTTAAGAATAATTCTGTACCCTTTGGAAGATTTAGTATTGCTTGTAGGTTAATTATTTCTTCTGAAACCTCTTCAATATTTTTATATTTTTCGCTAAGTAAATTTAAGAATTTTAAGTCTCTCGTTTTTCGCCTCCATTTCTACCAATCAAATCAAGCTCATTATATATAACTTCTTATATTTTGTAAATAAAGGCAAACAAAAGCCACAAGTATCAATACTTGTGGCTAGTTTTTATTTTACATCTTTAAATTTTTTCTTGTAAATAAGTCCATTTATAACTATTAACAATATTGCTCCTACAAATGCAATTATTATTTTATATTTTCCTGTATAAGGAATAGGTTCTTTTGCAATTGTATCATCAACTAATTTTTGTGTTGTTTTTGGTTTTTCTGTTTGAACAGGATCAACCTTTTCAATTATTATAGGCTCTGGTTCAGCACTAGGTTCTTCTGATGTACTTGTTGGTGGGCTTGGTGATACACTTGGTTTTACACTTGGCGATGCACTTGGTGATACACTTGGTGATACACTTGGTGACACGCTTGGTTTTACACTTGGCGATGCACTTGGTGATGCGCTTGGTGATACACTTGGTGATGCACTTGGTGATGCGCTTGGTGATACACTTGGCGATACACTTGGCGATACACTTGGCGATACACTTGGTGATACACTTGGTGATGGTTCAGGATCTCCTGAAGGATCAGGTTCATCTAAAGAAAAAGTAATTTCTTTTTCAACTTCTTCACTTTCCCTTCCTAATGTATCTATTGTTTTAGTTTTTATAGTATAAATTCCCTCTGTTGGATTCTTAATCTCATATGTTGAATCTATATCAATAAATCTCCAATCCTCATCATTAATTTTTATTTTGTACATATATCCATTTTCATATTGTTTGTTGTCATCTTTTAGTCCAAATCTTGGATTATCATTAACAAATTCATCTTCTCCAACAATTTCTGCAGGTTCTGCTTTTAAATATTCTTTCGTATATTTTGTTTCATT
>JAEEGL011310009.1_pt1 | contig 32072 bp, 32 predicted proteins | sample 9134231 | NCBI WGS metagenome assembly JAEEGL01 (sample SAMN16246548, study PRJNA631951) | gut metagenome | biome: gut microbiome; feature: rumen; material: fiber-attached | host: Bos | place: Iran: Karaj | collected 2018-10 | reverse complement strand
GCACATCACAAGAGTATTTGAAGACCGGGATAAGGCTTTCAAGGAAAAGGGCATTCTGGCAACCAAATGCTATGTCTGCGGAAAAAGGGCAAAGCGAAAGATCAAATGGTTTTCCATGGGTGACAAGAGATATTACTGCCTATGCGAATGTGAGGATCACGGGCTGATCAAGGGCAAGATCATCGCATATCCCTGCGCTGATCCGGAAGGCATATTCCTGGTAAAGATCCTGAGACTTGTCAGCGAAAAAGAGGCTGCGGTAGTCCAGAAGAGATTTAACAAAGTCAGGGAATTCCGAAAGAATAACACTACGGGGGTAAAACCCGTAAAGAACAAAAAAAATTCCTCAGGGCCGATCCCTGAGGATAATGGTGAAGACTGATCCTATGCCATGGCCTTTACGCGGATATTGAGCCTTTTATGAAGCTTTTCCGATGAACTCCTTATGGTGAAGGGCTCGTAAAGGGCACAGTATTTGTCCGCTATACAGATGAGCACACCTTCCTTGGTATAGGGGTGTGTGAAAATAAGGGGATACATGTGGTGAAGGATCACATCCTTTTCCTTGTCCGTAAGATGTCCCAGAATTTTTTCCGCTCTTTCCGCGGAATCTATGGGGTGCTGTGTGATGCACATGCGTCCGGTGGTGTAGACTGCACCTCTGTTGCCTATAAGACCCAGGTCATGACAAAGACATCCTTTTATCAGGGACTCCCTGTCTACGGATCTGAACAGTCCGGCCATTCTTAAAGCCGTTTTGGTCACATGAAGAGAGTGGTCACTGACATTGGACCTGAAGTGGTGGGACTGCTCAAAGCCCCTGGCAAAAATATCCGAATCCAGTATTTCTCCACCGGTGGTCCTTATCTCGTTTTCGATGTCCTCTTTTTTTCTCATGGCTGTTCGAATACGCTACATGGTTATTTAAACTACAATGCAGAGGGTATTTTATACCCCGTTTTGGTCAAAAACAAGTAAAGATGAAGGATTTTTCCGAAGAACTGAAGAAATTACCCGCCTCTCCCGGGGTTTATATCATGCGTGATGAGCAGGACACCATCATGTATGTGGGTAAGGCTGTTAATCTCCGGAACCGTGTCCGTTCTTACTTCAGAAAAAATATAGGCAGAGGGCCGGCTATAGACAATATGGTGGCCCAGATCGACCATTTCGAATATATCGTCACCGATTCCGAGCTGGAAGCTTTAGTCCTTGAAAACAATCTGATCAAGGAACATTCTCCCAAATACAATACCCTTTTAAAAGATGATAAGACCTACCCCTATATTAAAGTTACGGTTGGAGAGGACTATCCCAGGATACTGTTTTCCAGGCAGATGAAGAGGGACAGATCCAGATATTTCGGCCCCTACAGTTCCGCCCAGTCCGTGAAGGATACCATTGAACTGTTGAACAGGCTTTTTTGCCTGAGGACCTGCAGCAGGTGTCTGCCTAAGGATATGGGCCTGGACAGACCCTGTCTGAATTACCACATAGGTCAGTGTAAGGGTCCCTGCCAGGGCTATATATCAAAGGAAGAATACGGAGAAAACGTGGCTAAAGCCCTGGATTTTCTTGGCGGAAATTATAAGCCCATAGTTAATGAACTGGAGCAGAAAATGGTAGCGGCATCCGATGATATGAAATTCGAGGAAGCTGCAAAATACAGGGATCTTATTGAGTCTGTCAAAAACGTTTCCCAGAAACAGAAGATCACAGGCGGTGTAGGAATTGACAGAGATGTCATCGGAATGTGCCGCGACGGCGAAGATATCGTTATCCAGATATTTTTCGTTAGGGACGGAAGGCTTATGGGACGTGAGCATTATCATATGACAGATGTGTTATCTGAAACTGACGAGACTGTCATTGGAGAGTTTATCAAGCAGTTTTATTCCGGAACGCCCTTTATTCCCAAAGAGATCATGATAAGGAATGAGCCGGAGGATACTGAAGTCATACAGGGCTGGCTGTCCGAGAAGAGCGGACATAAGGTACAGGTGGTGGTGCCCAAGATCGGTACCAAGGCCAAACTTCTTGAAATGAGTGAGGAGAATGCACGGATAATCCTCCATAATGACAGAGAAAAGATCAGACAGGGAGAGGCCAGAACCCTGGGCGCTGTCCGGGAAATAGAAGAACTGCTGAAAACTGACGGGCTTGTCAGAATGGAAGCTTTTGATATATCCAACACCAACGGATTCGAAAATGTTGCATCCATGGTGGTATATGAAAACGGAAGCCCCAAAAGGAGTGATTACAGGAAGTTTAAGATACGCTCCGTTGCCGGTCCTAACGATTATGCCTGCATGAAAGAGGCTCTTACAAGACGTTTTACACATGGAATAGAGGAGGCAGACAGGATAAGGGAAGCCGGAGAAAACGCAGAACCGGTGAGCTTTTCCCATCTTCCGGATCTGCTCCTTATGGATGGCGGAAGAGGCCAGGTAAATATCGCTCTTGAAGTGCTTGAATCCCTGGACCTTGATATACCGGTCTGCGGAATGGTAAAAGACGACCATCACAGAACAAGAGGTTTGTATTTTAACAATACGGAGCTGCCCATAGATATCCATTCCGAGGGCTTTAAACTGATAACCAGGATCCAGGACGAGGCCCACAGATTTGCCATTGAATATCACAAATCCCTAAGGTCAAAAAACCAGACCAGATCTCTTCTGGATGATATCCCGGGGGTTGGGCCCGCCCGTAAGAAAGCCCTGATGAAGAAATTCCAGAACCTGTCGGAGATCGCACAGGCTTCCGTGGAGGAACTGGCTGCGCTTCCCGAGATCCCTGAGGATGTTGCTGAGACCATTGTGGAATATTTCAGGAAAATGGGTGAAAAATAAGCCCGCGGATGCTTGTTTTTATAGAGAAATACCGAATATTGTGCTATTATATAAATTCGGGTAATAGTTGAAAGAAAGCACTTGCGTAAGTTATCCCGGCAGGGGTAACTTTCGCAATATTATGTGTTTTTGGAGGAAATAAACATATATGAGTAAGATCGGCTTTGATTCCGAAAAATATCTTGAGCTTCAGTCCACTCACATAAAGGAGAGGATCTCCAGATTCGGTAAGCTTTACCTTGAGTTCGGCGGCAAGCTCTATGATGATTATCATGCATCCAGGGTTCTTCCCGGATTTGCGCCCAACAACAAGCTCCTTATGCTGGAGCAGTTAAAGGACCAGGCTGAGATCGTTATCGTCATCAGTGCCGATGCCATCGAGCAGAACAAGGTCAGAGGAGACCTCGGGATTACCTATGACCAGGATGTGATCCGTCTTGTTAAGGTATTCAGGGAGCTGGGCTTCCTTGTTTCCAGCATCGTTATCACCAAATATTCCGGACAGCCCGCTGCCGACAGGTTCAGACAGCTTCTTGACGGCCATGATCTCAAGAGCTATCTTCACTACCCCATCGACGGATATCCTTCAAATATTCCTCTTATCGTATCCGATGAAGGCTACGGTAAGAATGATTATATCGAGACCACCAGACCTCTTGTTGTCATCACCGCACCCGGACCCGGAAGCGGCAAGATGGCTACCTGTCTTTCCCAGCTCTATCATGAGCATAAGAGGGGAGTCAATGCGGGATATGCGAAATTCGAGACCTTCCCCATCTGGAACCTCCCTCTCCGCCATCCCGTCAATATCGCTTACGAGGCGGCAACTGCGGACCTTGACGATGTCAATATGATCGATCCCTTCCACCTCGAGGCGTATGGCGACACCACTGTCAACTATAACCGTGATGTGGAGATCTTCCCTGTTCTCAGCGCACTTTTTGAAGCCATCAGCGGTGAGTGCCCTTACAAGAGCCCCACTGATATGGGCGTAAATATGGCGGGATATGCCATCACCGATGATGAGGCATGCAGAGAGGCTTCTTGTCAGGAGATCCTCCGCCGTTATTATGCATCTGCCGTATCGGTTAAAAAGGGAGATGCTCCCAAATCGGAACTTTACAAGCAGGAACTTCTGCTCAAGCAGGCAGGTATTACCCCCGAAGACAGAAAGGTTGCCGTAGCGGCTAAGGAAAGGGAGACCGAGAGCGGAACTCCCGCTGCTGCCATCGAACTTCCCGATGGAAGGATCGTCACCGGACGTACCAATCCCCTTCTTGGAGCGGCGGCATCATGCCTTCTTAATGCCATCAAGGTCCTTGCGGGAATCCCTCATGAAGTAAAGGTCATGAGTGAAGATACCCTGATCCCTATCCAGACCCTTAAGACCAGTTATATGGGAGCACACAATCCCAGACTTCATACCGATGAGATGCTCATAGCTCTTTCGAGCTCGGCATCCACCAATCCCCTGGCAAAAGCAGCTCTGGAGAGTCTTCCCGGACTCAGGGGTGCGGAGGCACATTCTTCCGTTATCCTTTCAAGGGTAGATGAGAATGTTTACAGAAAGCTGGGAATAAGACTTACCTGTACTCCCGAATATGAGCGCGGTAAAGATTTTGTTTAAAATCTTTTAATCCTTTTTTTCTTGTTTAATTCGGGACCGTATAGTAAATATTGTGTAGATTCAACTAATTACAGTTAGTACAGACAAACGGTGAACAAATTTGGACAATAATTCTCAGAACCAGAACAACAAACGCCCCGGCGGGGGCAAGAACAATTCATGGATGATGATACTGGCCCTGCTGTGCACGGTGGTGGTCATCTTCCTGTTTTACAACATGGTGTTCGGCGGAAAGGGAGCGACCCAGACCAAGGAATATACGGAGTTTTTAAACGACCTGGAGAACGACAGGGTCGAGTCCGTGGAACTTGATGCGGAGAATGCGGAACTCACCGTAACCTTAAAGCTCAGCGCTGTGATCGAGGAATCCGATGCCGAAAGCGTGGGAGCCGATACCAGCAGGATCGAACAGTATGCGTATTACGTCCAGCTCCAGAACGAGAGGGTTTATACCACAAGACTCATGGAGTCCATGGATAACCTTACCGAGAGGCTTGAAGAACACGGAGTTGCCGGACAGCGAGTCGTAAGTACTTCTTCGGGACTTCTTACCGAGATCTTTGTGGGAGTCGTTCTTCCCGTGGTTCTTCTCTGGCTTCTTGCATCATTCCTCATGAGAAGGATGGGCGGAGGCGGCGGCCCCTTAAATGTGGGCAAGAGCAATGCCAAGGTTTATGTACAGAAAGAGACCGGAGTTACATTTAAGGACGTGGCCGGTGAAGATGAAGCCAAGGAATCCCTTGTTGAGGTCGTTGACTTCCTCCATAATCCCGGAAAATATGCGGGAATTGGTGCAAGACTTCCCAAGGGTGCTCTTCTCGTGGGCCCTCCCGGAACGGGTAAGACTCTTCTTGCCAAGGCTGTTGCGGGTGAAGCACATGTTCCTTTCTTTTCACTGACAGGTTCCGATTTCATCGAGCTCTATGTCGGTGTAGGTGCATCCAGAGTAAGAGACCTCTTCAAGGAAGCTACCAAGAGTGCTCCCTGTATCATATTCATAGACGAGATCGATGCCATCGGACGAAGCCGTGATTCCAAGTACGGCGGAGGAAACGAAGAAAGAGAGCAGACCTTAAACCAGCTTCTTTCTGAGATGGACGGATTCGATTCATCAAAGGGTATCCTGATCCTGGGTGCCACCAACCGTCCCGAGATCCTCGATAAGGCGCTTCTGCGTCCCGGACGTTTCGACAGACGTATCATCGTTGACAAGCCCGATCTTAAAGGCAGAGTCGAGATCTTAAAGGTCCATGCCAAGGACGTTAAGATGGATGAAAGCGTGGATCTTGATGCCATAGCACTTGCCACCAGCGGTGCGGTGGGTTCGGATCTTGCCAATATGATCAATGAGGCGGCCATCAATGCCGTTAAGGAAGGCAGAGAGTATGTGTGCCAGAAGGACCTCTTCAATGCGGTTGAGCAGGTTCTTGTGGGTAAGGAAAAGAAGGACCGTATCATGAGTGCGGAGGAGAGAAAGATCGTCTCCTATCATGAAGTCGGTCATGCTCTTATCACCGCTCTTCAGAAAAATTCCGAGCCCGTACAGAAGATCACCATCGTTCCCAGAACCATGGGAGCGCTCGGATACGTAATGCAGGTTCCCGAGGAAGAAAAGTATCTTAATTCCAAGGAAGAACTTGAGAATATGATCGTCTCCGCTCTCGGAGGACGTGCTGCAGAGGAGATCGTTTTCGGCAATGTCACTACAGGTGCTGCCAACGATATCGAGAAGGCTACTTCCATCGCCAAGAACATGATCACCAGATTCGGAATGAGTGAGAGATTCGGACTTGCCGGATTTGCCACCGTCGAAAGCCAGTACCTTGAGGGACGTACTTCACTTAACTGTTCCGACAAGACCGCTGCGGACATCGACGAAGAAGTGGTCAGGATGCTGAAGGAAGCATATGAAAAGGCCAAGGAGCTTCTGTCCGAGAACAGAGAACTCATGGATAAGCTTGCGGATTACCTTATCGAAAAAGAGACCATTACCGGTAAGGAATTCATGCAGATCTTCAGAAAAGAAAAAGGCATCCCCGAGCCCGTAGAAGAGGAAAAGCCCGGATCATCCGAAGAGTCTGAAGAAAAGGCTGAAGCTGAGCAGGCTGAAACTGAACAGACTGAAGCTGAGAAGACTGAAAACGTACAGTCAGAGGGTTCCGCTGATGGTATCCCTCCCATCGAAACTCCCTCGGATTCTCAGGACGTAGGTATTTTTTCAAACCGAACTCTGTAAGATATGCAGATGTTTAATATAGCGGTAAAAAGAATAATCAAGCGATGGGGCAGAGTCGGGACTCTGCCTCTTGTGCTGATAATGATGCTGGGTTTTCCCATGAAGATCCTGGCAGCAGGCGTGGATTCTCCTGGATCTATCGCTAACTGGCCCAAGGGGCCCGAAACCGGCGCTGCATCCGTGATACTCATGGAAAACTCCACCGGAGCCGTTTTGTATGGTGAGAATATCCATGAAAAGAGATATCCCGCAGCCCTGACTGCAGTGGTCACAAGTATTCTCGGTGCGGAAATGTGTGACCTGGACGATCAGGTGGTATTTTCCGCGGAAGCGGTAAAGGACGTGCCCTCCGGAGTGGTAAACATTGCGATAGATCCCGGAGAGTCCCTGAGTGTTTCCGAATGTCTGCAGGCGATCCTTATAAGGGGTGCAGCGGAATGCGGATTTGCACTGGCTGAACACGTTGGAGGGGGATCGAGGGATGCTTTTGTGTCCATGATGAACTCCACCGCAGCATCTTTGGGATGCAGGGAGACCAATTTTTCGAATCCCGTGGGACTTCATTCCGAGGACCATTACACCACAGCTTATGATATGGCACTTATCGGCAGGGACTTTTTCGATAACGAACTGCTGTGCAAATACTCAATGCAGAGCACTTTGCATCTGCTTCCCACACAGACCCAGAAGGACGAGATCATTGAGCGTAACGCCTGCAAGATGATCCCCGGAGGAGCCTTCGGATATGAGTATCTCATAGGCGCCAGGACAGGATACACGGACGAGGCAGGGTATTGTCTCATTGCAGGTGCGGAAAAAGACGGAATGCGCCTTACGGTGGTGATCCTGGATGACGGTAACGATGACCGCTACAGGGATGCCATTGCACTGTTTGATTACGGTTTTTCCAATTTTGCGCTGATCAATGCCTCTGAAAACGAAGTCTCCTACGACATCGGATCGAAGGTGGGTTCCTACGGAAATATCGACATCATGGGTGATTCCAGTCCCATACTGTCCCTGGATAAAAATGACAGGGTGCTGCTTCCTCTTACGGTAGAGTTTTCCGATCTTAACAGCACCATAACCTATGAGAATATGTCCGCCGGAGAAGCTGCAAGGATCGTCTATACATACGGAGGGGCATATTTGGGAAAGTGTTCGATACTCTTCGGAGAACCTTCGGAAAGCTATGATTTCGGTGCAATCCAGGAAGCCGAGGAAGAGATCGAGGAAAAGCCCGCCGGAAGGAATTTCGTATTCATCAATATTTCAAAGGTCGCTTCAATAAGCGCAGTGATAGCAGCCGCGATACTTTTGTTCTATCTGATCCTGTCGTGGCACAGAAAATACAGAAAGGTACATCCCAACTGGAGAAGACAGTACAGAAAAGAAAGAAAGCGCTCTGTTTTCTCAATATGGGGTAAAAAGAGATAATGAGACTTAAGAATGTTCCCGGCTGCAGGGAGAGGATCGCAGACAGCGAATTTGTAGCGGATGAGGATACCCTGGAGAGCAGGGCAGGAACCTGGAAGAGCGTATTTAAGAATCCCGGCCCCATCCATATAGAGATCGGTATGGGAAAGGGCAGGTTCATCCATGAAATGGCAGCCCTCCACCCGGATATCAACTATATCGGAATCGAAAAATATTCCGCCGTTCTTTTGAGAGCGGTACAGAAAATGGAGGAAGATCCGAAGGAAAACCTGTTTTTTATCAGGATGGATGCGGAAAATATAGCCGATATCTTCGCTCCCGGCGAAGTGGACAGGATCTATCTTAATTTTTCCGATCCCTGGCCCAAGGACAGACATGCAAAAAGGCGCCTTCCTTCTCGCGTTTACCTGGCAAGATATGATAAGATATTAAGTGCGGGGGGAAGGATAGAATTTAAGACAGACAACCGCGTACTTTTTGACTGGGCCGTCGAAGAACTTGAGGGCTCGGACTGGAAGGCGGATCTTATTACATACGACCTTCATTCAGAAGCTGAACTGATGAAGGATAATGTGATGACGGAGTATGAGGAGAAATTTTCTTCCATGGGAAATCCGATCTGTAAATATGTGATCAGCAGAAAATGAAAGGAGCAAATATGGCACAGTTAGTTAATGTTAATGATTTCGAAAAAGAGGTGCTTGAGTCCGAAATTCCCGTTCTGGTTGATTTTTATGCAGACTGGTGCGGCCCCTGCAAGATGATGTCTCCCGTAGTGGATAAGATCGGTGAGGCTCTTGCTTCACAGGTCAAGGTAGTAAAGTGCAATGTGGATGACAGCGGCGCTGTTGCGGGCAAATACGGTGTCATGAGCATTCCCAATTTCATTCTGTTCAAGAACGGACAGCCTGTTTCAAATAAAGTCGGTGCATCTTCACCCGACGAGTTCGAAAACTGGATCAAGGAGAATATCTGATGGCAAGTGTCAGACTGACAAAAGTTATCGAGAGAATGGATCTCATGAATCTCACGCCCGAGATCGATGTATCAAGGATCCGTATAACCCAGCCCGATATAAACAGACCCGCACTTCAGATCGCAGGTTATTTCGAATATTTTGATCCCGCGCGAATCCAGGTCATCGGTTATGTCGAGTATTCCTACATGGAGAATGCGCTTGATGATGAGCAAAAATACGAGGCATACGATAAATTCCTCGAGCATCCCATGCCCGCCATCATATTCTGCAGAGGCTTAAGGCCCAATGACATCTTCATGGAGCTTGCGAGAAAATACGGTATCCCCGTGCTGCTTACCAATGAGGCAACATCCGGATTTACCGCAGAGCTTATCAGATGGCTCAATGAACAGCTGGCCCCCATGATAAGCGTCCACGGAGTTTTGGTGGACTGTTACGGTGAAGGAGTCCTGATCACCGGAGAAAGCGGTATCGGTAAGTCCGAAGCGGCTCTTGAGCTGATCAAGAGAGGCCATCGTCTTGTAACCGACGATGCGGTGGAACTCAGAAAACTTTCGGATACACTTCTTGTGGGAACCGCACCCGATATCACAAAGCATTTCATCGAGCTCAGAGGTATAGGTATCGTCGATGTAAAGGCATTGTTCGGTGCATCCAGCGTCAAGGATTCACAGCAGGTAGACCTGGTCATCAGACTTGAGGACTGGGATAAGGATAAGGATTATGACAGACTCGGACTTGAGGAGAACTTTACCGAGTATCTGGGAGTCAAGGTCGTATGTCACAATATCCCCGTAAGACCCGGACGAAATCTTGCGATAATCTGCGAGTCGGCTGCGGTCAATTACCGTCAGAAGCAGATGGGCTACAATGCGGCTCAGGAGCTTTATAAGAGAGTACAGGCATCTCTCGCCAAAAAAAGAGCAGAGGAAGAAGAAGGAGAAGAATCGTAATTATGAAATACGTATTCGGAGCAGACATCGGCGGAACCACAGTAAAACTCGGATTTTTTGATGAGAACGGAGAGCTTCTCGACAAGTGGGAGATCCCCACTGACAAAACAGACCACGGAAAGAATATTGTTTCCGATGTATGTGAGAGCATCCAGGCAAAAATAAATGACAAGGGTGTCGCAAAAGAAGATGTGATCGGAGTCGGAGTCGGTGCTCCGGGTGCGGTTGATGCTGACGGTGTAATGACCGGAGGAGCAGTCAATCTCGGATGGGATGTATTCAATCTCAGAACTTCCATGGAAGAAAAACTCGGCGGTATAAAAGTCATCGCCGGTAATGATGCTAATGTTGCCGCTTACGGTGAGATGTGGAAGGGCGGCGGAAGAGGATATAAAAACGTAGTTGCCGTAACTCTCGGAACCGGAGTCGGCGGCGGAGTCATCATCGGCGGAAAACTCATCACGGGAGCTACCGGAGCGGCCGGAGAGATCGGTCATATCAGAGTCGATGATGTAGAAACTGAGAAGTGCAATTGCGGTCACAGCGGATGCCTTGAGCAGTTTGCTTCCGCAACCGGAATTGCAAGACTTGCAAGAAAGAGACTTGCTGCGGATGACAAAACTTCATCCTTAAGGAACGCAGAAGTTCTTGATGCAAAGGCAGTTTTTGATGCCGTAAAGGCCGGTGATCCTGTGGCTGTCGAGATTGCCAAGGAATTCGGAAGATATCTCGGAAAAGGACTTGCGGTTGTGGCCGATGTGGTCAATCCCGAGATCTTTGTTATCGGCGGCGGAGTATCCAAGGCCGGAGACATACTTTTATCATTCGTAGAGCCTGAATTTGTCAACTTCGTATTCCCTCCCTGCAAGGGTGCGAAATTCGCCCTGGCTACTCTGGGAAATGATGCCGGAATCTACGGATGTGCCGGAATGGTCATCGAAGATAAATGATTTAAAATATTTATGAGGGGTCAGATCTAAAGGAACCAGAGAGGAGAACACTTATGACCGGACAGGAGATAGCTGAAATACTGGCGGAGCATCTTGATGAAAGATTCATTCATCCGGATCAGCCCATGAATGAATATACTTCATTCAGAACAGGAGGAAACGCTCTTTGTCTTGTTGAAGTTCATACCGTTGAAGAACTCAGAAGAGTTCTTACATGTGTCAGAAAAAAATTCCTTCCCTATTCGATCCTGGGAAACGGTACAAATATCCTGGTTGAGGATGAGGGTTATTCGGGAGTTGCGGTAATGCTCAAGGGCGATTTTGCCAAGATCGATGTCACCGGCTACGAAGTTACCGCAGGCGGCGGGGCTTCCCTTGCTGCAGCGGGACGTGAAGCTGCCAATATGTGGCTTACCGGAATGGAATTCGCATGCGGTATTCCCGGAACCATCGGCGGAGCCATCAAGATGAATGCGGGTGCATTCGGCGGAGATATGGCAGGGATCACCAAGAGAGTAAAGGCACTTACCACCGCGGGAGAAGAAGTTGTTCTTCGCCCTCACGAATGTAAATTCGGCTACAGACACAGTATCTTTACCGAGAAGAAGTATGTTGTTCTTGAGGCTGTATTTGAACTCACCAAGTCTGACAAGAACATGATCAATGAGAAGATCGAGAAGATCGCAAAAGAGCGCAGGGACAAACAGCCTCTCGATCTTCCCAGTGCGGGATGCATCTTCAAGAATCCCAGAGACGGTTTTGCTGCAAAGCTTATAGAGGAGGCCGGCCTTGCAGGAGCTCATGAAGGCGGAGCCATGGTATCCAAAAAGCACTGCGGATTCATCGTTAATGCGGGAAATGCAACAGCTACCGACGTCATCACGCTTATGAACAGAGTAAGGACCGAAGTGTTCAAAAACAGCGGTGTGCGTCTCGAAACCGAACTTGTAGTCCTCGGAAGACCCGGAAGGTATTAATCTATATGCGAATAGTCATTATAACCGGAATGAGCGGAAGCGGTAAGAGAACCGGCATGAAGATGCTGGAGGACATGGGCTTTTACTGCATAGACAATCTGCCTGCGGGTCTCGTGGACAAATTCGTCGAACTCCTTGCACAGCCGGGAAATGAATACAGCAAGGTTGCCCTTGGTATCGACATACGTACCGCGGGCTCCATGAAGAATTTTGCCCAGGTCATAAAGAGCCTTAAGGAGAACGGTCACGAAACCGAGGTTCTTTTCCTGGAGGCATCCGACAAGACCCTTATCCGCCGTTATAAAGAGACCAGAAGGCTTCATCCCCTTGCGGGGGACGGAACCATTGAAGAAGGTATCAAAAAAGAACGTGCGGAACTTGCCCCCATCAGGAAGCTGGCCACCTACATCATCGATACTTCCAATCTCCTGACAAGGGAATTTAAGGTTGAGCTTGATTCCATATTCAGGAAGAACGAACAGTACAGCAATCTGAACGTAAACATCGTATCCTTCGGATTTAAATACGGAATTCCCGCGGATGCGGATCTGGTGCTGGATGTTAGATTTCTTCCGAATCCATTCTATATCGAAGAACTGAAGACCAAGACAGGTCTTGATAAGGAAGTAAGGGACTATGTTCTTCAGTTTAAGGAAACAGGAGAATTTCTTGATAAACTGGAGGACATGCTGAATTTTCTCATGCCCAATTACGTCAAGGAAGGAAAATATAACCTGGTGGTAGCCATTGGCTGTACAGGCGGAAAACACAGATCCGTGACTCTTGCATCCAGTCTGTATGAAAGATTAAAGACCAGAACAGATATCGGATTTAAGCTTACACACAGAGATGTGACCGCTGTATGACGACAGGTATGATTGAGAGGCTGACATGTCTTTTTCCTCTGATGTAAAGGAAGAACTGGCGGAAGTCAACTCCAGGGCAAGGCACTGCAGGATAGCGGAAATATCAGCCATTATGCACTTTGCGGGGCAGATAGGCATACTTCCGGACGGCAGTGTGGCCATAGGATTTAACACCCAGGCTTCTTCTTTGTTAAAAAAAGGCTTTACTTTAATTGAAAATACCTTTAATATAGGGACGTCGCTTAAAAACACCGATCCGGAGTTTGAAGCATTCATCGAATGCATGGGTGATATGAACGGACCCGTTTCCGAGATCATCCTGAAAAATCCCTGCTGCAGGAGAGCATTCTTAAGAGGAGCGTTTCTTGCATCCGGTTCCTGTTCGGATCCCGACAAGGGTTATCATCTGGAATTTGTTTGCGACAACGACGAGAAGGCCGATCAGCTCGTCAGGGTCTGCGCCGATTTTGAAATCGTGGCAAGGAAGACCCACCGCCGTTCCGTTATCATAGTGTATGTTAAGGAAGGTGAGATGATCGGAGAGCTTCTGAATGTTATGGAAGCTACCAATTCCTATATGGAATTTGAGAGCCGCCGCGTTTATAAGGATGTCAGCAACACTGTAAACAGAAGAGTTAACTGTGAGACATCGAACATCAGGAAGACTGTCACTGCTGCCACAAGACAGCTGGAGGATATCAGATATCTGGAAGAGCACGGGATCCTCGCTACACTTTCTGATCCTTTGAGGGAAGCGGCATACGCAAGGCTGGAACATCCGGATGCCACATTACCGGAACTCGGAGCCATGATGAATCCGCCTGTGGGAAAGAGCGGAATCAATCACAGACTTGCGAAATTAAGTGAGCTTGCAGGAAGTAAAAGATTAGGCTCGTAATTAAGTAATTAACGGTGTGGGGCGCCGTTTATGGTATTGGGGAAATAGACCTTTTGGATTAAGCGCTTATCTTGGGGAAGAGAAGCGTGTGAGAGGGAGCATTATATGATTACCAGAACCGTAAACGTAAAACTGCCTAAAAACCTGTCTGCAAGTCCTGTCGCACTTCTTGTCCAGAAGGCAAGCAAGTATGACAGCATCATATATATCGAAGCAGGCGAGAGAAAGGTTAATGCCAAGTCCATCATGGGAATGATGAGCATCACCATTGATGAGGGTGATGAGCTCATGATCAAGTGTGACGGCTCCGACGAGAGCGACGCTATTGATACCGTTGAGAGATTCCTTACCGGCGTAGAGGCATGATCATATTTTGAATAAGGATTTTTCGGCACAGGTATAACCTGTGCCGTTTTTCGTTTAGGGAAAATTCAGAAAAATAGTAGTGAAGCCGTATGGTTACTGTGATAATATCGTTATTATGAAGAGAATGCTTTTTATCTACAATCCAAGAGCGGGCCGCGGGCGCATAAGGGAAGAACTTGCGGATATCCTTGATATCTTTGCTTCCGGCGGTTATGAGATAACCATCGCTCCTACACAGAAAAACGGTGATGCATCGAGGATCGCTGCGGAAAGAGAAGCTGATTTTGATATCATAGTCTGCTGTGGAGGAGACGGAACTCTTGATGAGACCGTCCGCGGAATGATGCAGAATGACTGCCGCAAGCCTCTCGGCTATATACCTGCAGGTTCCACCAATGATTTCGGCGGTTCGCTTGCCCTTCCCAAGGACATGGTAAAATCCGCGCAGATCATTGTTGACGGCAGGGATAAAGCCGTTGATGTGGGAATCTTTAATGATGAAGCATTTATATATGTTGCTGCTTTCGGTGCATTTACCGAAGTCACTTATAAGACCGATCAGGATATGAAGAATGCCATCGGACATTCCGCTTACATCATCGAAGGAATAAAGAGTCTGGGCAAGATCAAGCCTTACCACATGAAGATAGAACATGACGGTGAAGTTATCGAGGATAATTTTATCTTCGGAATGGTCACCAATTCCATAAGTGTCGGCGGAATAAAGGGTATCACCGGTGAGAATGTTGATCTTGCGGACGGTATATTCGAAGTAAACCTTATTAAAGAGCTCAAGAACGGAATAGAATTCCAGCAGCTTCTGGGAGCACTTGCAATGGGAAGATATGATTTTTCCGACAGAATAGTATCCTTCACCACGAGCCGCATCACATTTGAATCCGATAAAAAGATCGCATGGACCCTGGACGGTGAGGATGGCGGAAAGCACAACAAAGTAGAGATAGAAAACCGCAACCGTGCAATAGATATAAGAGTTGAGAGAAATATATTGGAATAATACCCCTAAAAAGGGAGGATGCCGGGTGTCTTCTGACACCCGGCATTATTATGAAAAAGATTAACTTTACGAAGGATAAGTTAGTTGTCGCTTTGTATGAGATAAATATACATTGTAAAGTTGACTAAAATACGAGTGTGGGTTTAACATTCGGAAAATAAATTGTTAACAATTTATGAACGCGAAAGGCATGCTGAGACAGTGCCCTCTGTCAAATCGGCATAAAATTGTGGTATACTTCACGAGATAGTGACTTGATCGTTCTTGTAAGGTGAGAGAAATATAAAAGTATGAAGATTTTGTTATGCAATGATTTTTTGAATGACGGCGGAACCGAAACAGTCTTGCAAACGCTGGTGGAGAGACTTGTGAGGGACGGTCATGACATTACCCTGCTTGCTTCACCCAGAAGCGATGATGAAATAAAGGGTACTGTTTATACCAAAGTTCATTATATACGCATGAGATTACCGAAAAAAACCGGAAAGATATACTCACCCGCGGTTTCCTTTAATCTGGTTGCTCGTAAGTTTCATCGTCTCATTGGATTTATCAGGCTTAGTTTTCACAAATATGATGTGTGCATCTCAATGAAAGAGGGTGTGCATATAAGGGATTGCGGTTATATAAGAGCAAAGAAGAGAATATTGTGGATACATTGTGATCTTAGGGTTTATCCGTGGTTTATCACTACTATTTTTCATTCTTATCAGAGGGCCAGGAAGTTCATAGAAAAGAAATACGATACTGCGGTCTGCGTTTCGGAAACTACCAGGGACGGATATCTTGAGACTATCGGTGATACTCACAATATAAGAGTACTGTATAATCCCATCGACTGGAAGCGGATCCGTGCTTTATCGGAAGAGGAATGCAGCCTTCATAAAAATCCGGAACGTCCCTTGATCATAGCAGTCGGAAGACTGGCTGAGGTAAAAAATTTCATGACACTTTTGAAAGCATGTGATCGGATAAAGGACAAATTCCCCTTTGATCTGTGGATCCTTGGAGATGGACCTGATCGTGAAATGCTGGAAGAATACATTCGTCTCAATGATCTTACCTTTGTAAAGCTTCTTGGATATATTAACAATCCTTTTCCTCTGATGAAACAGGGGGATCTGTTTGTGAGCACCTCCGTCAGCGAGAGCTATGGCCTGGCCATACAGGAAGCTCTCATACTAGGGGTGCCTGTTGTTGCTGTTAATTGTCCGGGTGTTGCAGAGTCTCTTGACACAAGATTCGGAGTTCTGATTGATAACTCCGTCGAAAAACTTTCCGAAACGATCCTTGATATGTTGTCCACACCGTCAAAACTCAACACTTACAGAGTTCGTATCAGTGAGCAGTATCCGGTGTCATCCCTTTACGAAGATCGACTGGATAAAATATGCGAATTGATAGTGGAAACCGATGAAATTATCTGAGGAATCAAATTGATGGTAACAGTTGTTGTATCGATCTATAATGTTGAAAAATATCTGGACAGAAGCATTCAAAGCATCCTGGATCAGACCTATCAGGATTTTGAACTGATACTGGTTGATGACGGATCCCCGGATAGGTGCCCTGCCATGTGTGATGAATGGGCGAAGAAAGATTCCAGAATATCTGTATATCATAAGCCAAACGGCGGACTTTCTTCTGCACGCAATTTCGGCATTGAACATGCAAAAGGGGATTACATCATTTTTCCGGATCCGGATGACTGGGTTGAACCCGATTATTTACAGAGACTGATATCGTTAAAGGATGAGTACAATGCTGATCTGAGTATCTGCGGTCGCTTTCAGGGTGACATGATTAATGATCCCGGGGCGGTTTGTACTGTGATGGATATGCCGGAAGCACTGGATCGGCTTATGATGCCCAGGAGTTTTTGCGGATTTGCATGGAATAAGCTTTACCGCATGGATATCATTCTGGAAAATGATCTGCGCTTTGATGTGGAACTGGGAATGGTTCAGGATCTGCATTTCAATGTCCGCTATTTTCAACTATGCAGATCTTTCGTATATGATCCTTTTCCTTTATATCATTACTCCGTTGATGTCGACGGTGTGACATCCAGATATACTCCTCTGACACCGAGGAAGATCAGCGGATTGCAGACATATTTGAAGATTGCGGAACTGGTTCATGACAGATTCCCCAATATTGAGGAGCATTCATACAGTTCTCTTTGCAAAATGTGTCTGGATGATATTTATATCTATTACAGATCCCGAATGAGATCTAAGGAAACACTTCTGAAACTGACAGGCACATTTAAAAAATATAGAAAATATTTTTATCGTACCGGTATTTATGATATTCATGATAAGCGATTTTCCGGCCTTGTTATGCTCCATCCCCGAATGTATTTTTATGCCCGACGGGTTTATTGGTGTATAATTATGCCGATTTATAGAAAGATTATTCATTAACGGAGAGGGGTTATGAGTAGAGATTTGGGAAAAGTAAGTGTTATTGTTCCTGTTTATAATGTTGAAAAGTACTTTGATGAATGTATAGAATCCATTTTGAACCAGACCTATAGAAATCTTGAAATTCTTATCGTTGATGACGGAACTAAGGATAATTGCGGGAAGAAAGCCGATGAATATGCACAAAGAGATGAACGCATTCAGGTTTTCCATAAGGAGAATGATGGTTTGTCAATGGCACGAAATACGGGCTTAAAGCATGCAACAGGGGAATATTACTGTTTTATAGATTCGGATGATTATTATGAGCCGAATTTTATAGAAAAGATGGTAGATGCATTGGTCAGGCATAATGCGGATATGGTTTTCTGTAATTTTTTTGCCTGCTATGTTGACAGAAAAGAGATTGGAAAAAAATTTCTTGAGTTTGAGGATGGAAAAGAATTTTCCTCAGACGAGTATCTTCGGGGATTGTATACGTATTCCGGAAACTATTGCTACGTGTGGAATAAGATGTATAAGAAAGCAATATTTCAAGATCTGGAATATAAAAAAATGCTGTGCGAAGATGCCCAGATCATGCTTTCTATAGCGGATCGCTGCGAAAAGATCATTTATGTGTCCGATGCCCTGTATGATTATCGCAAGCGAAAAAGCAGTCTCGGAAATAAAAATCCCGAAAAAATGCTGATGGGAGAAATCGGATGGGTCGGTGAACATATGGACAGGCTGAAAGCAGATCATAGAGACAGTCTGTTCAATCTGGCACAGAAACTGTATATCAGAAAGATATTGGAAAATTATCATTTGTGCTCCGCAAAGGTCAGAAAAGAACAGCTTAAACCTCTTTTGATGAAGGAGATGAAAGCGTTTATACATAATCCGGGAGTAGATAAAAAACTCCGAATGAAATATATGGCAGTATCTTTAATGCCCTATATCTACGGAAAACTTGTATTCAAATCCCAGGTGAATGACAGTTTTTGGGAATGATCAGTTTTCTTAATGCCTGAATATGTAAAGCGGAAGAGTGTATAAATATGAATGATCCTAAAGTAAGCGTTATAGTTCCCGTGTATAATACGGAGAAATATCTTAGAGATTGTCTGGACTCTCTGGTGAATCAGACAATTGACGGTATTGAGATTGTAGTGGTCAATGACGGTTCAAAAGATTCTTCCCGTCAGATACTTGAAGAGTACGCCGAAAAACACCCCGGAAAGATCGTGATATATGATCAGGAAAACCGGGGCCAGGCGGTTGCCCGGAATAAAGCTCTCAGTTTGTGCAGCGGGGAATATATAGGCTTCCTTGATTCGGATGACGCTGCAAAGCCTGATATGTTCGAGAAATTGTATAATAAAGCGGTTGAAAACGATGCCGATATGGTGGCCTGTGATTATGAGTTTATTACAGGATCCGGGATCATTGTTAAGCATACCAAATCCTTCAAAGATCAAAAGGATATGTTCATAGACTGCCTTGTTGATCCGTGGAATAAACTGTTCAAAGCGGAAGTATTAAAAGATAACGACATCAGATTTCCGGAAGGGTATTTTTATGAGGATACCGGATGGTTCATCATGACCATTCCTTTTGTAAAGAAATTTGCCAAGATAGATGAAGCGTTGGCTAAGCATTATAAAAGGGAAGGATCAGCTATGACCGCTCTGGATGATCGAAGAGTTGAACATATTTTTCCGGTATTGAACAAGACATTGGACTTTTATGCCGGTAAAGGGTTTTATGATGAGTATAAGACAGAACTTGAGTATTTCTGTTCCAAGATCCTTTTGTGCAGTTCCTTCAGGCGAATAAGCAGAGTGAAGGATAAAAAGATAAGAAAAGAACTTGTAGGGAGAACCTTTTCTTTCCTGGAAGAACATTTTCCTCAATACAAAAAGAATATGTATTATCAGGGGAAAAAGCTTAAATGGTATATTGAGCACTTGACGCAAAGTACCGCGGGCATGGTACTCTTTGCATATAAACTTTTGAATATTGCTCAGGAAATGAGAGAAAAATAGAAATGAACATGCTGCCGACGGATGATCCGGCAGCATGTTTTATTTTTTATGGAAAATGTTTTTTATTTGTCTGATACTTGCCTTGAACAGATCCGATCTTCCGTAGATTGTTAAAAACAGTATATTCGGCACAACAAAGCTTATTGCACCGTTTGCAAAGAGAGAAGGCCATACACCAAGCTTGAGCAACGAACATAAATACAGTGAAGCGGCACAAGTGGCAAGAGAGAGTATTGTAAAGCTTAGATAGAGCCTTGTATATTGCCATACATGCTCTTTCGGAAAAACATATGTGAACAGATTTCTGATAAGCCATGGAATCTGTATCAAAATTATGGAGACTACAGTTGAAAGCAAGACACCGTACAATCCAAATCGCTTTACTGTGGAGAGATTCAGAGTAAGGTTAACAAAAGCAGCGACAAGCGGACGCCATTTGTCGATCTTCCATATTCCTGCAGCATCCTTATACATATTGATGAGTCTGTTCATGCCGATGAAATGGAAATATATGGCAAAGCAAATGACATAAGGAAATGCAAGCATATTACTTTTGCCCATCCAGATCTGCATGAAGGGCTGATACAGACAAAGCAGCATGGGGGTGAAAACACTCATCAGCCATCCGAAGAGGATAGTCATTTTTTTCAGGTCATAATAATTTTTCTCTTTTGTTTCGGTCACCAGGCTGTTGCCTACTCCCGCAAGACAGGAACTGAAAACTACGTCTATCAAAATATTCAATGATGAAACGATAAAGTAGTAATTATGGTATATGGCTAAGAGCTTAAGCCCGAGGAAGGATGAAACCACCAGGGTATCCGCCGAATCGGAGATCACTCCTGCGAATTTTGATGTAAACAGGTCTCCGATACGCAGAGCAATGTTTTTCTTTTTATCTGCGGGAAGACTGCCTCTGGGCGAGTACTGGGGATAATAATGAACGGATCTTGTTGCTGTAGTGATATTAATACAAGCCTGGGCAAGCATTCCGAGTGCAAGATAAATATAATAGTTTCTGAATATTACCAGGACAAGGATCTTAAGTCCGTATTCGATCATATGAATGCAAAAGGCTACTTTGCTGAAAATGTCGCTGCGCTGATGTGCTGAAAGCAGACAGTTTCTGTAGGCAAAGAGCCAATAGGATAAGACGGTGCTGCCGAGGGACATGAAATAAAGAATATATAGGTTGACGTCAGCAGTAACCTCGTCCTTGATGAGATAAGGAAGAAAAGGGGTCAATGCAAGACCCACAGCCAGAATGATCAGACCAATGACCCGGTAACAGGTACGGTACAGCTTCATAAGTGCACATATGGTATCGGAATCACCTTCCACTATGGGCTTGTACATGCTGAATGCCATGGCGCTGCCCACGCCCAGCTCTGCCAGGTTCAAAACCGACAGAATGGATTTGAACAATCCGTTAAGGCCAAGATACTCGACTCCCAGATAGTGAAGTACGAATGTACGCATGACAAAGGGCATGAGATTGTTCATGACCTGGTATGTGCCCAGAAAGATCAGATTTCTTACAGCATTTTTTGTTCGTTCATTCTTCATTCGCTATATTTCTTCTTATATAACACACGATATTTCAAAATAATACATGCTTGAATATATCATCCTTTATTTGATTAGGCAATCTATTTGATAAATAATTGACAATTGGAGCGGGGTGTGCTTAAATTATTAAAAAATTCTAAAAATTATTAAATTTTGTGAATGCAGGTCCCCGGATGACCATCAAAGTTCACAGAACTAAAGAGGCATTATATGACGGTTTCTGTGGTGATGGCCACTTACAACGGAGCTGAATTTATAGAGGAACAGCTGGATACCATAAGGGAACAGACCAGACTTGTCGATGAACTGATCATCTGTGACGACGGCTCATCGGATAAAACGGTGGATGTCGTCAGGGCATATATCACCCGCCATGGTCTGGAGGATAAATGGCATATTTATGAGAATCCCGTTAATCTCGGTTATGCCAACAATTTCAATCATTCTGCATCCTTAGCTACGGGAGATCTTTTGTTTTTCTCAGATCAGGATGACAGATGGGATTCCGAAAAGATCCGTACCATGGAAAGGATAATGCAGGAGCATGAGGATTGTACCGTACTCTGCACCGATTATTTTCCCTGGATATTCGGGGACGGAGCTGCGAAGGCTCCCAAAAGTGTTGTGGATAAAATGCCGGATAACGGAGTACTTGAAAAGATAAAGCTGAGCAATCGGAGCCTGTATATAGGAGCCATCGGCTGCTGCATGTGTGTCCGAAGAGATTTTTTCAAAAAGATTGAGCAGTACTGGTTTGACGGATGGGCTCAGGATGATCGTATGTGGCGCCTGGCACAATGTGTGGACGGGCTGTATGTTCTCCATTCCAATCTTGTTTGGCACAGGATTCATGCAAATAACACTTCCACTTACGGAAATTATCATGGCCGTGCGAAGCGTGCCGCTCATTTCAGAGAAATGCTTTTAGCCTGTGAACAGTCGGAGAAGGCAGCTGAGGAGTTAAACAGACCTGCAGGAGATAAGAAGATCCTTTCATCTCACACTTATATGATGAAGAGAAGATGTGAGATGCTGGAAAATAGAAAGCCCCTTTGTGCCCTGGGCCTTATAAAGTATTTGAAATATTACCAAAATTACAGGTCGTTCTTGGTTGATCTGTATTGTCTTAGATAGTTGTGGGTTAATGATGGAAAACAAAAAAAGGGCAGCAATGTATTTGATCATTGCAATCCTTGCCTTCACCGGTTTCTTTTTATTGAAAAATCTGCCTTCGAAAGATCCCGCTCCGGTACCTGTATCGGAGAATGATACTATTGATCAGATGATCGCAGATCAGGGAGAAGAGCCGCATATGCCCCCTGAAGAGCAGGATCCTAAGCCGGATGCGATTCCCGAAGAGCAGATATCCGGATCGGATGAAAAGCCGGATGTGATCCCCGAAGAGCAGATTTCCAAACCGGATGAAAAGCCGGATGTGATCCCCGGACAACAGGTTTCAGAGTCTGCGGAAGAGACTGAAGTGATCTCGCAGACTCCGGATACGGAGCCGTTAAACGCAGCCGGGACCGGTCCCGGCAGGACCGTTACCAGAGGAACCGAGGATTATCGTGTGATCCCTGACAGATACAATTGCGGTGCCAAAGGGGCTTTAACGAAAGTTGCGGCCGGAGATACGGTTAGCGGGATAGCCCTTTATGAGAGCGGCGGGATCAATGTGTTTGATTTCTACTGGAGAAATACCGGTATCTCCGGGGAGGTCCACTTAAATAATTATGATTTTTCCGACTATATCGTGGCTATTTACGATTCGGACCTGATCGATAGGGACATTACACTGGTGTTTGAAAATTGCAGGTTTTCCACTTTCCGGTCAAACTGTAATTACCCCAAAGTAAATCTGGTATTTAAGAACTGCACTTTTAATATTTTCCATGGCAGCTGTGCCGAGTTTGATTACTGTAAGTTTGGCGGTTCATATAATGATGGCCTGGTACCTTTCCACGATGTCACCGTCAGAAACTGCTATTTCAGTGATTTCGACAGTAATGATCCGGCGGGAACGGGAGCTCATACCGATGGAACCCAGATATATGGAAAAGAAGGTGTGGATGCCGTAAATATAAGATATGATCACTGCCGTTTTGAGGTGCCCATTATTCCCGGTCCCAATGAGACCAATGCATGTATCATGCTTCAGATGGAATTCAGTAACGGGATAGGCATTTCCTTCAATGACTGCATATGTAACGGCGGCGGATATTCGGTCTATGCATCGGCTAAGAATAAGGGATTTCAGTATTATCAAAATGTGGTCCTTTCAAACATTGCGGTAGGCCAGTCCTGTGAGTACGGTTTATTGTATCCCACTGTATCGGACGGCATTCAGATCTCGAATATCCATGATATTGATTCTTTGTATGTAGCCAGTGTTTGGAAACAGGGCGGAGTAACACATTTGTCCGTGACCAATGATACAAGACAGGACAGGCTTCTTGTGGTTTATACCGACGGAGAAAAGTATGAATTTACCATTCCGGCTACCAGAGGAGGCAAGACATATTATTTCAACAGATTTGAAGATTATCCCATCGATCTGGATATTAAGATCGATGCAGATTGCCGGTATGTAGCGTGCTTTGACAACACTTCAGGGCAGAACAAACAAATAAGGTTTATATCCTGGGACGGAAGTGACAGTGTAGTGGTCCCTTGGGAATAAAATATAAGCAAAAATTTAAGTATGGGAGAAGTTATGGATCAAGAGAAAAAAAGCGTTCAACTGTATGAAAACAAAAGCCAGACGGTCAGAGCTGCCATTGATAAGATAGCAGTCGACCTGATCAACAAGAGCAATAACCAGTCTCAGGTTCTTTTGTTTACCGGTTGTTCCCCTATTGCGGGAACTACTACCACCTGCATCGGTGTCGGTATTGCGGTGGCAGCCGGAAAACGTAAGACTATTCTGGTGGATTGTGATGTGAGAAAATCCGCAAAGTATAAGAAGCTTAATGACAATGTAAACAGTGGGCTTGCCGGTTTTCTTATTGCTCCCGGGGAAGTAACCGATGCGGGAATCGATAAGATCACCTATTATTCAAATATTGAAAATCTGTTTTACATCCCCTGCGGTGAGTGTGATGTTAACCCTACCCGCATTCTTTGTTCGGTTAAGATGAAGCAGTTAGTGGAGGAACTTAAAAAGAAATATGATTATGTGATCCTCGACTGCCCTTCCATTAACATTGTTCCCGATGCGAAGGTTCTGTTCGGCGTTTCAGACGGTATCATAACCGTAGCGGCACTTGGCGAGACCAGAAAAGGCCAGATCAAAGATGCCAAGAGGATGCTGAAAGATTATTCCGACAGATATTACGGCATGATCATTAACAAGATCGAAGGAAAAATGTATAAGGAAAATGTTAAGGACTATGACTACTATTTCGTCAATGCGAAGGGTGAACAGCATCTGCAGGAAAACATTGCGGATAAAATGAAGAATAAAGGAGCAAACCGCTGATGAAAAGAAGAATTACAGCTTTCACGATTCTTTTAATGCTATTGATTTTAGCAATTCCCAATACCGTCAATGCAAATCAGGTAAATGATATCCTCAATGTAAATGGAGGATATGTTGTTATTGAGTCTTACAGTATAACCAATGAAAGGATCATTCCCGGAGAACCCTTTGTCCTTACAATGGTTGTTAAAAACGCAAGTAATATGTATGCAGCAAGAAATACACTGGTGGATATAATCAATCCCAGCGGTGTATCACCGGAGTACGGTAAAGTGTCCGAGTTCTATCTTGGAGATATTGAGCCCGGCGTTACCAAGACCATCGAACTCAAATATGATACATGGACTTCCATTAAATCAGATACACTTGATTTCCAGGTTATTATAGTTACCGATACCAATTCACATACTACCAATTTAAGAATTCCTTCGGGATCTGAAGAACCTTTCTCTGTACTTGCCATCGACATCCCCACTAACGGAGCCCAGGGTGACAGCCTTTCCACATCGCTGACATTCAGAGCTCTGGGCGAAGAGGATATTAAGGATGTGGCTTATGTTGTCAGAGTTGACGGAGAAGAAGTTGTATGTACTACCATCGGAATGATGAAGCCCGATGCAACCAAAAACTCTGCTGCTGCATTCTCCATTGCGGATGCCGGAGAGCACACTATCGAAATACTGCTCAGATATTCCGATGAAACCGGAAAGCAGTACTATATGGAAGCAGGTCAGGAAAAGATTGTGATCATACAGGGAACAAACCAGCAGGCTACTCCCGGCGGTTTGGAGAATATAACGAGAAATAATACCGAGCCCAATTATATCGGTATGGGAGCTTTGGCTGCAGTCATCGTTGTTCTTTTCTTTAGTGTGGTTGTTATTTTGAAGAAGAAGTGAGAGGAACCGGATTATGAGGTTAGAAGTTAAAGAATTGGAACTTGCAGATTACGATCTGCTGGAAAATATCAAAGCTGCTTTCTACAGATTATGGAAGCTTAAGAGTGCTGTTATTATCATCACGCTCATGGGTCTGCTGGCATCTTTTATATTCCTCGGCTTTATCGGTGTCAGAGACGAGTATGAGGCAACTGCTACGATCTTCAGTGCCGCATACGGATCACTTTCCGAATCATCCACCGGTGTAACTGTCATGAACACATACAGCAGCCTGCTTAACAGTACCCGTGTGTGTGAAAAGGCAGCTGCAGAGCTGAACAATTCAGCTTACCCTGCAGATGTTCTTAAGGAAATGGTAGAGGAAGAAGAGATCTATATCGATGGTGCAAACACCAATTCCAGATATTACGGATATACCATCGATCTTGTGGTTGTTGCGGAAGATCCTTATGATTCCATCAGGATTGCAAATGCCATGGCAGATGCTTTTGTTCTGGAGATCAATGATATCGTCGGCGGTGGAACTCTTCAGATAATGGAAGAGGCTCGTAAGGTAGAGGAATCAAAGAACATCAGCGTAATTATTGTTGCACTTATTTTTTCGGGCATTGCATTTGTATTTTCTTCATTGATCATTTTTGCAAAGGAATTTTTCACTGAGAAGGTTTACACCATTCCTCAGTGCGAACAGAATGGAGACCTGATCCTCGGTCTGATCCCCGATGCCAAAACAAAGGGAATGTTATGAAAATAATTTTCGGTGCATCATCAGGTGGGCATTTCGAACAGCTGATGATGCTTAAGCCGTTGATGAAAAAATATGACAGCATACTTCTTACGGAGAAGACAGATTACGGTGCATCCTTAGATGATGTTAAGACGTATTATGCCAGGCAGATCAACAGAAAAGAGATCCTGTTTCCCATAAAGATCGTTGCGAATGCGTTTGAAAGCCTGGTTCTTATTCTTCGTGAGAAGCCGGATGTGATGATAACTACAGGTGTTCTTGCCATGGTGCCCTGTGCGCTTCTTATGAAGCTCACGGGCAGAAAGCTGATCTATATTGAGTCTTTTGCAAAGGTAACTTCCCGGACACTTTCGGGCAAGCTTTTGTATAAATATGCGGATCAGTTTTATGTTCAGTGGGAAGAAATGCTCAAGTTATATCCGAATGCCATATACAAGGGCGGCATTTATTAGGAGCCATCATGATTTTTGTTACTTTGGGTTCCCAGAAATTTCAGTTTGACCGGCTATTAAAGAAAATCGATGAACTGGCCGGTAAAGAGATTATCCGGGATGAGATTTTTGCACAGATCGGTGCAAGTAATTATATCCCTCAGAATTACAAATATACACGGTTCATGGACAGAGAAGAGTTTTCGGCAAACATCGAAAGATCTTCTCTGGTCATTACCCATGGAGGTACCGGAGTTATCATAGGAGCTGTAAAGAAAGGTAAAAAGGTTATTGCTGTTCCCAGGCTGGCGAAGTACGGGGAACATGTGGATGATCATCAGTTGCAGCTTCTTCATCAGTTTGATGACCTTGGGATCATTTGTTCCTGTTATGATGTGGACAAATTGGAAGACAGTCTCAGTGAAGTTCAGAACAAGGTTTATAAACCTTATGTATCCAACACACAGTCCATTATTGATTCCATAGAAGAATTTCTTGAGAAAACAGAGAAGAACCGATAAACAGTTCATCTGATTGGAGCGTATTAATTTGGAAACTACAAGTAGGAAACTTACTTTGTATGATATACCGGAATTTGTTGAGCCGGAACTGCGAAAGCTTAAGGGCCTGTATTTTATCAATGTCTTTCTGATAGTTACGACCTTTTTGATGCCGCAGTATTTTGGAATACACATCGGGTACGATATAACCTGTACCAGATTTGCCTTTATATTTTTATTTGTGTATATCCTTTTTAATCTTAAAATAGTCCTGGCATTTGTTGATAATACGTTAAAGTGTGCTTTGACAGTACCTATTTTTGCATATCTGTTTGTAGCACTGTATACCATGATCTTCAGAGTGGATATACAGGCGTTCATGATGGTATTTCTTGAATTCATGAATTTCTATCTGTTGCTTTTCGGCATCAGATATGTCATCGGTGTTATCAGATCCATCAAGATAATTTTATTCTGTGCGTATTTCCTAGGCTTTTACGGTATTTTGGAATATGTGGTGGGTCACTCCCTCTATCTTCAGTTCTTATCCACGGTACCTAATAATGTAGAAAATATATACAGATCCGGACATTACAGAGTCATGGGCCCCTGCGGACATCCCCTTGGCTTCGGGCTGTTGCTGCTGTTTTTCCTGGCGGTAGCCTGCTATGACATTGACAGGGATGAGATCTATCTCTTTAAGCGTCCTGTTTTGCTGGTGGTTCTGTTCATGGACGTTTTCTTTACCGGATCCCGTTCCACACTGGGACTTGCGGTCATTGAACTTGGTATCATTTTACTGTTCAGCGGTATTACCAATATAAAAAAGTCTCTTACGGTGCTGGTGGTGTTGTGTATCTTTGCGGGTTTTTTCCTGTTCCTTAACAGAAATAACAGTCTGGGCCGATATCTGATCATGCAGATCGCCAGTGTCATTGATACGGCTCTCGGAACAAGATACTCGGAGCTGTACGGAGCGGAGATCGGAAGGCTTGACGGCAGCGTGGAATACAGGGAATACCTTCCCAAGATATTTGGACTGAACTGGCTTAACCCCATACTGGGACGTGGCTTGAAAAGAGGCTTTGGCGCCGAGATCGTAGGATCGGATGGTGTGCTTGTGGTCATTCAGTCCGTAGATAATTATTATATTGCCCAGTTCATTAAGTATGCATATCCCGGATTGATCACTTATGTCTGGTTCATCATAGCCTCATTGGTAACACTTCTTAAAAACGGATTAAGATACAGATGCGGTTTGATCACTCTGGTTGGCATCGGTGCGGGAATTTATTTTGTTAATCTGTGGTGGGTTGATGCATTGCAGACATTGAAATTTACTTATGCGTTCATCGCGCTGGCATTAGCTGCGTTGATGCATATGAAGAAACTTTCCAAATAAAGAGGAAACAGACCATGAGAAAATTGTACTATATTGCCCAGTGGGGAAATGACAGGAGAAAGGCATGGTCAGGGACTTATTATTCTCTTTTTGAAAGTCTTAAAGACAAATTTGAACTGATCGATACCCCCATGGAGCAGTCCTTTTCTACCAAGATCAGAAATGCACTTGTCCGGAGAAATCTGTTCGTTAAGTATGACTTCACCTTATCCGATCTTAAGAAATCCGGAAAGAAAGTGCTGAGTTCTATAGATGATACCCGTTTCTGCACTTTGCAGTTTGCGGAACTTCCCGCGAGAAAGGATGCACATAACTATGTTTATCTGGATATGTGCCCTCGTTACATCGAGGAAGTGCTTTTGACGGATCCCGTGATAAAGGAACATTATTTCCGCAAGAACGCCGATATGAAAGCTCTTCGCAAGAGATGCGAAACCCAGGAGGCCTTTTTAAAGGAATGCGCCGGAATCTTTACCATGGGTGAATGGCTGGCAAAGTATATTGTGGAGCGGCTGGGAGTTGATCCTGAGCGCGTTCACTGCGTCCAGGCGGGAGTGGAGATCAATACCGAGAGTATTAAACCGGATCGAAAAGGAAATAAGATCCTTTTTGTGGGGAAGGATTTTGATGCCAAGGGCGGATATCTTGTTGTTGAAGCATTCCGGATCTTGCGTGAAAAATATATGAAGGATGCGGAACTGTATATCCTGGGTCCTGCAAACAATCCGCTGAAAGAAGATTATCCGGGTGTGTTTTATAAGGGAGTTGTCCCTTATGATGAAGTTATCCGTTTCTATAATATCTGTGATGTTTTCTGCATGCCCTCCTATGCGGAACCATTCGGTAAGGTATTTATTGAAGCTCTCTGCAGCGGATTACCCTGCATCGGACGAAGCATTCTGTCCATGAATGAGATAATCCGGCATGGTGTTAACGGATATAATATAGATAAAGATGATCCGGAAATTCTTGCTAAATATATGAATGATCTTTTGCATGATGATGAGATCAGGAAATATGTTGAGGAACACGGACCCGAATGGCAGAAGCAGTATTCATGGGAAAATGTTGCATCGAAGATCGCGGAGATCATTGGACAGGATGAGTATTACAGAACGTAATACCACGGACCCTTTGAGGCAGAGCAATGAATATGCATATGTTTTTAAGTTATGCAAAATCTCATATCTATGATATACATGCACTTATTGTCGGAACCGTCATTTTTGCTCTGGTCCTTTTGTGGAAGAGATCCATTGATAAGATGATCACGGACCGGCTGGATAAGCATTACGGAGATGGGGACGAGGCCCGTAAAAAGAGCGCCTTCAGAAGAACGTGGGGGCTCATCTACGTATTGATCTTTTTGCTCGCTTTTGTTTTTTTCTGTGCGGCTGCGGCAATTTCCCCCTTTGTTAACAATTCCGTTCCGGCAAGTATCATAAGTGCTACATTTGCCATAACCGAACTTGAGTTTTACCAATCCTTCGTTCAGAAAAATAGGTGATAGAGATATGGATTTTTACGTTATTCTGCTCACCGGAAGCATAAGCTTTGTATGTACGGTCATTTTCAAACTGATCATGAATAAAATGATCAGAAACACGGATGTTTCCGAAAAAACAGTAGCGGCATTTGCATATATAATGGTTTTTATATTCTGTATTATCGTATATTCCGTTATATTGAGATATATCGCCCACAACCATGTTGTTGATAAGCTGCATTTCAAACTCTGTTATGCAATCAAGTCATGGACTGTGGCAATAGCTCTGAACTCGTTATTTGAGCACCTGATTCTTGATCAGACACCCCGGACCGGGGCTTCGGAACAGGATAATTAAGACAGGCTTTTTTTATACCTGAGATATGTCAGACCATCTACAGACACTGTATCCGTAAATGAAAAACCAAGTTTTTCAAGGAGTTTTACGGATGCGGTGTTTTCTTTTTCCGTAAGGCTCATTACTTCAAGAATGTCATTTTCTGTGGCCCATTTTAAGACGCCTTCGCATGCTTCTGTGGCAAGCTTTTGGTTCTGCCATTTTTTTCCGATGACAAATCCAAGCTCCGGTGTGTCGAACCCCGCTCTTTCATCCAGCCCCGCTCTGCCGATGATCTCGCCGGTACTTTTAAGGATCACGGTCCAGATGCCGTGTCCGTATATCTCATAGATAAGATCTCTGTAGTTTTCGGTATATTTTTCCTCTTCGCTTCTTTCCATAAGATCTTCCATGAATTCGGTGATCTCAGGGTCTGAGTAGATCTCATAGAAAGCATCAAGATCCTGCAGGCAGGTCTCTCTTATAATGCATCTGTCAGTTTCGGTGATATCCCGGGGAATCTTGTGAAGTCGTCTGTAGATGTTTTCAAGGAAATCATCATCGAAATCTTCGGGATCAAATTTACCTTCACCTTCCAAAACAAATTTTACATTTTCAAAAAACCTCTCATCGTCTGAGAGGGTGTTCCGGTACACTGCGAATGGAAAATCTTTGGGAATGCCGGTGTTTGAAAGGATGGAGCGGAATAATTCGGAATCCACTACGTAAAGAGTGCCCTCCTCCGGAATGTCAGGAAAGCGGTCTGTGATCGGGTATACTTTTTTCAGATATGGATGCTTATTCATTGCGGATGTGTATGATATAATTAACGGGTTGAAAAAATACTTCCAATGAAAGGAAACATTATGTCAGAGAATAAAAATCCCCTTGTAACAATTACCATGGAAGACGGTTCCGTGATCAAGGCCGAGCTTTATCCGGAAATCGCTCCTCAGTCAGTTTACAATTTTATCAGCCTTATATCAAAAGGATTCTATAACGGACTCGGATTCCACAGGATTATTCCCGGATTCATGATTCAGGGCGGTGATCCCGAAGGAACCGGTTGCGGAGGCCCCGGCTACAGCATTAAGGGAGAATTTTCAAGCAACGGATTCAAGAATGATCTTAAGCATACCGCAGGTGTTCTTTCCATGGCCCGTTCCATGTTCCCCGATTCCGCAGGAAGCCAGTTCTTTCTTATGCACAAGGATTCACCCCATCTTGACGGTGATTATGCTGCATTCGGTAAGGTGGTTGAGGGCATGGAGACTGTAAATATGATCGCAGAGACTCCCACTAACTTTAACGATGCGCCCCTTACCCCTCAGGTAATGAAGACTGTTACAGTAGATACCTTTGGTGTGGATTATCCCGAACCCGACAAACTTCCCGGAAGATAATGCCGGAGAAGTACAGGAATATAAATACAACGGAGTGTCCGTAAAGGACACTCCGTTTATTTATAAGCATGATCCAGAGCTTTTTTCTCGGCTCTCATTTTCAGGAAAAAATTCTTCAGCACCGTACTGCATTCTTCGGATAAAACCCCCGTGACAATCTCACAGCTGTGGGTAAATGCCGGGTTGTTAAGAATGTCCGCCACGGTT
>JAEEGL011666642.1_pt1 | contig 32073 bp, 32 predicted proteins | sample 9134231 | NCBI WGS metagenome assembly JAEEGL01 (sample SAMN16246548, study PRJNA631951) | gut metagenome | biome: gut microbiome; feature: rumen; material: fiber-attached | host: Bos | place: Iran: Karaj | collected 2018-10 | reverse complement strand
GCATATCTCTATAATGAGATTCAAGTGTTTTACAAACTTCTTTGAATTGTTTGAATGCTTCAGGAAATTTTTGTTCCATTTCAGCTATTTTCATAGGAGTTCTAACACCGGCAACAACATCTTCTCCTTGAGCGTTTGTTAAGAATTCTCCAAATAGTCCTTTTTCTCCAGTAGCTGGATCTCTTGTGAAAGCTACACCTGTACCGCAATCATCTCCCATGTTACCAAATGCCATTGATTGAACGTTTACGGCAGTTCCCCATGAATAAGGTATATCATTATCTCTTCTATAAACGTTAGCTCTTGGATTATCCCATGAACGGAATACCGCTTTAATTGCTCCCATTAATTGTTCTTTAGGATCATTTGGAAATTCTTTTCCTATTTTTGATTTATATTCTTCTTTAAATTCTTTTGCTAACTCTTTCAAGTCTTCAGCAGTTAATTCAACATCTAGTTTAACACCCTTAGCATCTTTCATTTTATCGATTAGTTCTTCAAAGTATTTCTTGCCTACTTCCATTACGACATCAGAGTACATTTGAATAAATCTTCTATAGCAATCCCAAGCCCATCTTGGATTATTACTTTTTTTAGCTAAAACTTCTACTACTTCTTCATTTAATCCAAGGTTTAGAATTGTATCCATCATACCTGGCATTGATGCTCTAGCACCAGATCTTACAGAAACTAATAGTGGATTTTCTTTATCTCCAAATTTTTTCCCTGTAACACTTTCCATTTTCTTGATGTACTCATTGATCTGTTCTTGAATCTCATCGTTAATCTCACGTCCATCTTCATAGTATTGAGTACATGCTTCGGTTGTAATTGTAAATCCTTGAGGTACTGGTAATCCAATGTTAGTCATTTCTGCTAAATTGGCACCTTTACCACCAAGTAAATTACGCATACTCGCATTTCCTTCAGTAAATGCATAAACGTATTTCATAAAATCATCCTTCCTTTTTATATACCAGTTTATCATATCAAATACTTAGTTATTATGCAAGAAAAACAAAAAAGAAATATATAAATTTTACATATTTCTATTCTTTTGCTCTCGGATGAGCATTATTATAAACTTCCATAAGTTTTTCATTAGTAACATGAGTATATATTGTCGTAGTATTAACACTTTCATGTCCTAACAATTCTTTAACACTAATAATATCAGCACCATTATTCAACATTGCTGTAGCAAATGAGTGTCTTATCATATGAGGATAAACATGTTTATCCAAACTACACTTTAATATGATATCATCTAAAATATTTCTAATCATTCGAGTAGTTATTTTATTACCATTTTTATTTAATATGAGATAATCATTATTTTTATTCTTAAGTAACTCATTACGAAATTTACTCAAATAAATGTCTAATATTTCATTGCAATGATTTCCATATACAACTATTCTTTCTTTATTACCTTTACCTAATATTTTAATAGTTCTATTATCAAAATTAATATCTGATATTCTAATATTTACTAATTCTGATACACGTACTCCAGTAGCATATAATATTTCTAATATTAATCTATTACGTATTCCTAAAGAAGATTCTATATCTGGAATAGAAAACATTTTATCTAACTCATCTGCTTTCAAGTAATTAGGTAATTTAGTATTATGTTTTGGATTATGAATTAAATTAAAATAATTATAATTTATATGATTATTATCTAATAAATAATTATAAAATGTTCTTAAACTACTTAATTTTCTAGAGATAGTATTTTTATCAAGTTTTCTATTATATAAATATTCTAAGTATTTATTAACTTCCTGCTTACTAATTTTCCTGAAATCAACTTTATTTTCCTCACAGAAATCTACAAGTTCATAAATATCTATTTTATAACTATTAATCGTATTATCTGAATACTTTTTAATAACATCTAAGTACTCTAAAAATAATTCTATTTCTTTCATTACTTTCTTACACGTTTAGGTACAGTTATTTGTTGCTTTGCACTTAGAATAACATTTGGTACACGATCACAATAATCTAATCTAAAATCATCTGCTTGTCTATCTCTTAATAATTTAATATTATTTAATTGAGAATGACAATTATCTTTGATATTCAAATATTCCTTTGTAACATTAATATCTACAAAAGAAGTATCCCTAAGACCATATTCAATTCTTTTATCTTCTAATAAACTAGTAAGATAATTACCTAACATAGTATCTTCACCAACACTATAAATATCTTTAAGACTAGACTTTGGCCCTTCAGCATTAATATTACACCATTGATAATATAAGGCCGCTAAAAGTTCTTTAGTATCAAAATTCATAGTATTAACATCTAAAATATCTTTATTTTGATGTCTAATAACTAGAATTCTCTTTTGCTTGTTAATTTTTTCTAAATACTCTAAAACTAAATATACCCTTTCTTCTCTTTCAAACATTTCAATATTTTTCATTTTTCTTCATCCCTTTCAAGTAAATAGTTATTATAAATAGAAATATAATAAAAATCAAGTTAAATTTCATACTTATTTATTTTTAATCTTTTTAAAAGAAGACATATAAACCCAATTACAATAATTCATCATTTCCTCAACAATATTATCAGCCTCAATAATATCAGAATCTAATATATTTTTTTTATTTATTAACATCTTCAGTTTTTCTTTTAAACCATATACATACGGAAATTCACTTTTATTCACACACATTAATCGATAAGATTCAAAACCATTAATAATAGAATCATACTTACTCTTATCAAATACTAACTCATCATCTATCTCGTTATCTAAACTTAATTCTCCAAGTCTTTTCAATGGTGAATATAACTTTCTAATTAATTCATATGTAAAATCTCCATTATCTCGAGAAACCATATAAATTATATCTTTAGCAATACCCTGTTTGATACAATTACCGGCATATCTTTCTCTAACATTACATTCCATTATCTCTTTAGTCTTTGATAATATTTGTTTTTTATTTATTTGTTCATATATGACATCATATATTTCCGTATATTGATGCCTATTATCTCTAACTACCATTTTAATTTTAGGATATTGTGTATTAGACATATAATAATGATGATTATATTCAGAAATCTTACTCCGCAATATTCTATAATCCTTCCAATTTCTTGCTATTGTCTTATCCAAATCTTCTAAACAAACAGCTTCAATTGGCATTTCAATATGTCTACCATTAATACCTTCCAAAAACAATAAAAAGTGAACTCTCATAATTATTTCTCCTTAATAAATTATATTACTTGGCTTGTTTATCTAAAGCGTTTTTAGCTGCTTCCTGTTCAGCACTTTTTTTACTGCTTCCTACCCCGGTAGCCATTACAATATCATCAACTTTTACTTCGACAGTAAATAATTTATTATGTGATGGTCCTTCTTCCTTAATAACTTCATAAGTAACACTTTGCTTATCAGTTTGAACCAATTCTTGTAATTTAGACTTATAATCTTGTAAGAAGTCTATATTCTTATCTATATACTTAGCTATAACATTTAATACAAACTTCCTAGTATAATCCATCCCTTGGTCTAAATATAATGCCGCTACAAAAGCCTCAAACACATCTGCAAGTATCGTATCATTAGGAGTATTTTCACAACCTCCCAATCTAATATCTTCAGAAAATTTTAATTCTTTAGCATAAGTACTTAATGCCTTCTCACATACATAACTAGCTCTCATTCTAGTCATAATACCTTCTTCTAAATTTCTTTCTTTATATAAATATTCACTAACAATAAATTCTAAAATAGCATCACCTAAAAATTCCAATCTCTCATAACTAGTGTATGAAGGATTCTCATTAGTATATGAAGTATGAGTAAATGCTTCTAAGTAAAGATTCATATTGATAGGATTTAAATCAATTCTTTTAAATATTTTCATAATATTCTCCTTTCATTTATTATAACATATTATTCTGTAAATATTTAAATATATATTCTATTTTATTTACAAAAAACATATAAAATGATAAAATTTATAATGTGAGGTAAATATGAAAAAAATATTTTTATGTATAACAAGTATCTTTTTACTAACCGGTTGTAGTTTATTTAAAAGTGATATGATGGATAAAATTGATGTATATACTACAACTTACCCTATTAGATACTTAATTAATTATTTATATGGAGACAATTCTACAATTTATAGTATATATCCTAATGGCGTAAATTTTAAAGATTATGAATTATCAGATAAAAAATTAAATGAATATGCTAAAAGTAGTTTATATGTTTTTAACAGTCTAGATATTGATCGTAATTATGCTGTCAAAATGGTTAATATTAATTCTAATCTAAAACTAATAGATGCTAGTTTGGGTATGGAGTATGATAATGCTATCGAAGAACTCTGGTTAAATCCATATAACTATTTAATGATGGCTAAAAATGTCAAAAATGGTTTATTAGAATATATTACAAATCCTTATTTAATATCAAATAAAGAACACAATGGTATTAACGATAAATATGAAGTATTAAATTATGATTTATCAAAGTTAGATGCCAAATATAAAGAAGTATTAGAAAATACAAAATATAAAACAATTGTAACAGATACAGATGCACTTAAGTTTTTAGAAAAATATGGAATTACAGTTATATCACTAACTGAAGATATCCGTAAAGAAACAATTAATAAAGGCAATAGCATCAATGACATAGTAAATAAATATGGAGTAAATTTATCACTACTATTTACATATAATAATATTACTGAAAAAGATATTCGTGATGGATTAATAATTCAAGTACCTATTAAAACAATTGATAGTACAGATATAAATAAGGTAAAAAAATTAATTCTCCTAGGAGAAATTCAAAACGTATATTTAACATCAAATAATACTAATACATATGTTACAAAATTAATTGAAGATAACAACTTAAACAAATTAATCATTAATACTATGTATACTATCGATGGTGGTATTACTAATAATAACGAAACATATTTTACTATTATGGAAGAAAATTTAGAATTATTAAAAAAAGAATTAAATAAGTAAGGAGTTAACATGAAATATTTTGTTTTATTGCTTGGACTCATTTCTATTGCAGTAGTAACAATTTTTAATTTTTATCCTGATGAAATTAAAGACTATATTAATAAAGTATTTAATAAAAATAATTTTGTTATTGCAATAAGTAATGAATACTATTTAGACTATGATTTTGAATATGTCAATAATTATACAGATGATGTAAATAATAAACAAGAACTTCTCGATTACATTTATTATGTAATTAATACAGGAAGTGAATATGCCGATGGAGAATGCACCAAAGAATATAAAAATTGTATAAAGGACATAGAAAACATTGCTACAAATGAATCAAAATTATCAGTCCTAAATAATTTTGTTCATCCATACAATAGTTTTAAAACAATATCATTCACATATGATGATGATGGTAAATTCTCTATGGCAATTGAACACATCTATAAAAAAGATGAAATAGATGAATTAAATAAAGAAATAGATACTATATTAGAAAAAAACATCACAAGCAATATGAATACTGCCGATAAAATAAAAGCAATTCATGACTATGTCATTAATAACACAGAATATGATGAAAAAAAAGTAGATAACATTCATGATACAACATATAAGTCAAACACAGCATATGGAGTTATCAAAGAAGGATATGGTATATGCTCCGGATACTCAGACACTATTTCAATAATGCTAAATAAATTAAATATTGAAAATTACAAAATAAGTAACGATACTCATATATGGAATTTAATATACGTAAATGGAAAATGGGTACACTTAGATGCAACATGGGATGATCCAATCAGTAATAATAATATCCATCGTGATACGTACTTTTTAATAGATTATGATACACTTAGCAAACTTAATGATGATACTCATCAATTTGATAAAAATATTTATAGAGAAGCAATATAAAACTTCACAGAAATGTGAAGTTTTTATTTTAAGTCAATATACTCAATAACATTTTGAATCGTCTCACTAAAATTATCAAAATTAACATTAAACCATCTAATATTATCAAACTGATTATTTAAAAATGTATATTGTCTTTTAGCATATCTTCTCGAATTTCTTTTAATTAATTCTATAGCATCACTTTTTGATATTTTTCCATCAAAATATTTATATATTTCTTTATAACCAATACCATTAATTAGTGGCTTAGTAATAATTTTTTTATCATAAAAGTTTTTTACTTCTTGAAATAATCCATCATCTACCATCTTATCGACTCTTTTATTAATAATATCATATAAATGTTTTCTATCAGTAGTTAATCCAATAAATAAAGCATCATATAATAACTTATCACCTTGATTATTACTATTAATTGACTCATTATTATTTAAAACATATTCCAACGCTCTTTCTACTCTACGACGATTATATTTATCAATAATAATATTACTATCTAATTCTAAAAGTTTATCATATAATTCTTGATCATTATACCCACTAAAATCATAATGATTAATTTCTTTGTTAAACTTATAATCATATAAAGCAGCTTTAATATACAAAGAAGAACCGCCAACTAAGATAATAGTCTTATCATTATTATTTTTAAGTAATGTCCTAGCATCCTTTTGATAATCATAAATAGTATATTCTTCAGTTACATCTTTTATATCAAATAGATAATGAGGAATATTCTCTTTTTCTTCTTCCTTAATTTTAGCTGTTCCGATATTCAGGCCTTTATAAATTTGCATACTATCAGCATTAATAATAATAGCATGATATTTTTTAGCAAGTTCTATCGATAAATTGGTTTTTCCTACACCAGTAGGACCAGTAATTACAATAATTTTTGACATATTCTCACCTACATACTTCTTTTAAACATTTTTTCTAATTCATATTTCGTGAAATGAATAATTGTAGGTCTGCCATGAGGACAATTAAAAGGATTTATACACTTTCTTAAATCATCAATTAATGATTCCATAGAATCCATATCAATAAAAGTATTCCCCTTAATACTCATCTTACAACTAACCATTTTAGCTAAATTATCATTGAATCTTTCTAAAGAAAAATTACTACCCTTCTCTAAAACCAATTCTATAATTTTCCTAATTATTTCTTCTTCATGATCCTTAGGAAACCATGTAGGATGATAAAGAACTCTAAAAGATGATGAACCAAATTCCTCCAAAGATAAATTAATTTTATCAAATATATCAATATTCTCTTTAATCATAGTAAACTCATCCTTTGGTAACTCAATAATAATAGGAACAATAGGAGAAATAGTATTATTATTAGGATGACCCAATATATACTTATACTTTTCATAATTAATTCTCTCTTTAGCAGCATGTTGATCAATCAAATAAATACCATCATCATTCTCACAAATAATATAAGTTCCATGAGCAAGACCTACAGGATATAACTCAGGTAATTTCTCCTGTGGTAGTTCTTCCACAACATTTTGTTCTATATAATTAACATTACCAATATTATTTTTTTCTTCTTTTAGGGAAATATATTCCTTATTATTATAAACAGAGCCTTCTTCACATACTTCTCTTTCTAGATTTAATTGCAAATTTTCATACCTTGGAGAATCCAATACCTTTTCTACTTCAATTTTAGGTATCAATAATTTTTCCTTAATGCCACTAATAATAGTATTTGTAATAAGTACCTGTAAATCATCAAAATTACTAAATTTAATATCTAATTTAGATGGATGAATATTTACATCAATCAAAGATGGATCTGTCTCAATTTCCAAAACCACTACCGGAAATCTAGTCATCTCCTTATAGTTTGAATATGCTTCATTTATAACTTTATATAAAATAGTATTTTTTATCACTCTACCATTTACAATTGTAGTTATATAATTTTTACTAGATCTAGTTAATTCAGGTAAAGATATATAACCCTTAATATTATAATCATTATTACACCCTTCAATAGGGAACATTTTCTTAGTAATATCAATCCCATATATGGCATTAATAACTTTTAACAAATTACCACTTCCATCTGTATTGAGTAAATACTTACCGTCATTAGTTAAAATAAATTTAATACTAGGATAAGACAAAGCTATCTTATTCAAATAATCAATAACATTAGAAAGTTCAGCATAAGGACTAGATAAATGCTTTAACCTAGCAGGTGTATTATAAAACAAATTAGTCACTCTAATAGATGTTCCTACCCTGCCTTCAGATGATGTTTCTTCTAAAATATGTCCACCTTTGATATGAATTAATGATCCTGAAACATCTCCTTGCTTACATGTTTTTAATACCACTTCAGATACAGAAGCAATAGAAGGTAACGCCTCACCACGAAATCCTAATGATTCAATAGAAAACAAGTCATCATCAGAATATATTTTACTAGTAGCATGTCTTTGAAATGCTAATAGAGCATCCTCCTTATCCATTCCTATGCCATCATCTGTTACCTTAATCTCACGAAGCCCTGACTCTATTAATTCCACTTTAATTAAACTACTTTTAGCATCAATAGAATTTTCTACTAATTCTTTTACTATTGATACAATTCTTTCGATTACTTCACCAGCTGCTATTTTATTTTGAAGTAGTTCATCCATTACTTTAATTTTTGCCATATAATCATCTCTTTTCTTAATTATTGTAACATAGAAAAAGAAAGAATAAAAGTTATTCTTTCTACATTTTATCTACTTCTTCAATAGCTAAAATATCTAATAAATTATGTAAAACACTATATGTCAACTGACATAATGCAATATATGAGTTCTTAATCACATTATCTTTCTCATTTAAAATGTTATGATTATTATAAAACTTATTAAACAAATTACACAAATCATAAATATATTCAGATATATAACTTAAAGTAGCATCATTATAAGATAATTTTAATATCTTAGGTAGCTCTATGAATTTTAATAAAATATCCTTAATATCACTATTTGATATTAATTCCATTTTAACATCATTCATATTAGCTTTATTTAAAATAGATTTAATACGTACTACAGTATATAAAATATATGGCCCAGTTTTACCATCTAAAGAAGAAAATTTAACTGGATCAAAAATATAATCAGTTTTACGATATGGAAGCAAATCAGTATATTTTAAAGCAGCAATAGTTAATTTATCTAATATTTCTTCTCTTTCTTTACCTGTAATAGTATCCTTAATTTTCTTATCAACTTCTACTTTTAAATTTAGAATTAAAGTAGCCAAATCCATAACTCCACCGTCACGTGTTTTAAATGGTTTTCCATCAGGTCCATTAACAGTTCCAAATCCAAAATGTTTTAATATGGTATTATCATTAACCAGACCAGACTTATGAGCAGCTCTAAATACTTGAGTAAAATACATTGATTGTCTTTCATCAGTAAAATACCATATTTCATCAGGATTATAATTTTTCATTCTCTCATATATAGTAGCCAAATCACGAGTAGCATAAATTGTCGCACCATCTTGTTTTATAACAATTAATGGAGGAATTTCTACTTTGTCATCGTCTTCTTTAACATCCATAATCAATGCCCCATCAGATGGATAAAGATAAGGGGTTAATATCTTCATAGTATCAGGAACAAATTCCATACTACCAAGTTCACCATTCCATAATTCAAAAGTACAATTAAGTTTGTCATAAATTTCTTTGATTTTTACCTTTGATAATTCCACCATTTGACTCCATAATTCAATATAAGCCTTATTTCCTTTATCAATTTCTGCTGTTATTTCACGAACTTCAGCCATCTTATTTTCATCGTTTTTAGCCTTAAGATTGGCTCTTGGATACATTATTCCAAGATCATCCACAGTTAAATCGATTTTAGGATACTCACCTTTAAAGTTTTTATCAAAATATGGAGAATCAGGATGCATTTCTTTATATTCGGAAATTAACATTCCAGCCTGTCTACCCAAATCACCCAGATGAACATCACCAATAACTGTTTTATTATATAACTTACATAGTCTTTTCATAGCCTCGCCTATATTTGGACTACGCATATGACCAACATGCAATGCTTTAGCAGCATTAGCTCCACCATAATCTACTATAATAGTCTTATCATTAACTTCGTCAATATTATTTTTAAAATCCAGGGCCTCATTATTAGCATAATCTAATAAATATTCATCACTTATTGTTAAATTAATAAAACCAGGGCCTGCTATATTAACATTTGTAAATCTACCATCCAATTGCTCTACTATTTGAGCAGCAATATCTCTAGGATTTTTTCCATATTCCTTTGCTAATTTCATAGCAAAATTAATTTGAAAATCACCAAGTTCCCTGATATTACATTTTTCAAGTATTACACCATCTAATTTATATCCTAAATTATTAACTACTTCCTTAATATAATTTTCTTGTTTCTGAACAAATGTCATAATACACCCCATTTCACATATGTATATTATATCAAAAATTGAAAATTATTCAATATTATATAATATTTGTCAATGACAAACAATAATTAACAATAATACTTATAATTAAACCAATAATAAATACTTTTTCTAATACTGAGCTCTTGTCCTTTTTTAATAAAACTAAAGACAATACAACAATTATAAAATAAAATAAATAATTAAAATCTAACATATATCTACCTGTAAAACCTATATTTCCAGAAGATATCATGCATAATATTAAACCAATAATTAAAGATAATATTAAGTATATTTTTAATTTCTTATCTTTAATTTTATTTATTATCCATGGAAAGAAAAATATTACAATACCAATAATAGATGTAGATATAATACCACCACCTATATCTTCAATATAAACATCACTAAGTAATGGATAATTATCTATAATTCCAATTACAGTAAATGGTAATAATTTAATCTTATAAACTGCAAAAAAGTAATAGAATACACCAATGAAAGCTCTTAGAAAAGAGTATTTATTATTATAGAAATTAGTAGTAGTTAATTGATATGAAACACCAAATTCTAAAACATTACCAAAGCGAACATAATTTAAGTACATTGCAAATATCCCTACCACTAAATAAGGAATTATTAAAGAAATTGCATTTTTCAATTTAAACTTCTTATTTTTAATCTTAGAAATTATATTAGGTATAATCAATAATGAAAGTAATAATGATGTTGGACGACATAACACAGCGGTAGCTAAAAAACTATATCCCAAGAAATCTCTCTTAGTATTTTCATTCTTATTAAAAAGTACCAAATATAAGCCTATTAAAATATGAAAATAAGCAGATACAGACGCTAATTCATAAAAATTGCTTCTATGCATACACCAAAACAATTTACTTCCAAATACTATATATAAGAACGAAAGAATAAACGTATTATATTTAATATTGTTAAAATATTTTTTAATTATCTCTTTATATAACAAATACATAGCTATAATACTACCAATAGAATATAGGAACGATAAATACGTTAAGCTAATATATTGTCCAGTTAATATTTTTACTGGAGCTAATAATGTTAAAACAGGCCATATACCAAAATAGCAATAGTACTTACCATTATAATAACTAGCATCCCATAAATAATAATATTCTCGTTCACATGGATCATATGGATTTGAATTATTTAATAATTTTTCGTCCACAGGAAAGTTTAAATCAAGCCTCTTGTTAATTACGGCATCAGTATATAAATAATACAATATATTAACTTCTCTTTTATAATGATAAGAACAAAATGTAATTAATAATACTACTAAAATTAACAGAACAACTATTGTTTTATTACGTTGGACACAATCGTTAAAATTTAGTTTATTATTACCACTAATTACATATATTGAAGCAAAAACAATTACGCTTATTAAAAATGTATTAAGAATATTCAATTTGTATTTTACTTTAGGGTTCAAAATAATCTTGTTAATTTTTCCGTCATTAATAGTAAATTTTAAATCAGTAATATTACTACTTAACGAAGTATATACATACACCTCATCTTCAATAACCAATTTCCTTTTGTAAGATGAATTAAAATGCTTGTATTTTTGTAATTCAGCATTTTTATAATCAATTGTTAAATCATTGGGTGTGCTATCAAATCTAATATATATAACTTTTACATCACTATCAATATTATTAATCTCATAATTACGATCATTATTACCACTTAAATCATAAACCATCTCTTTATTATTGTTAAAATTAGTAATAAAAAAATTATAATTTAATAAACAATTTATTAATATAATTATTAATATACTAAATATTATCTTTCTTTTACCAATATTCATATTACCTTACCTCTAAAATATTATAACATTATTTTTATATTTACTCTATAACAAGTTGCATTTTTAAAATAATTTATATATAATTGTTCTATACATATTGGAAGTGATTATATGAAAAAGTATTTAAAAATTATGCGACTAGATCATTGGATTAAACAATTTTTTATTTTACCAGGGCTAGTATTTGCTCTATTTATATTTAAAGTACCAATAAATACAAATTTATTAATTAAAATATTTTTAGGTTTTATTGGTGTTTGCTTTATAGCATCATCAAATTATACTATTAATGAATACTTAGATGCTAAATTTGATAAATACCATCCAATAAAAAAGAACAGGAGCCTAGTAGATACTGACATTAATAAAGTGATTGTTATTTCTATGTGGCTAGGTCTAATGATTATTGGTATTACACTAGGATATTTTATCAACTATGCATTTATGTTTATGCAAATATTTTTATGGCTAATGGGAATTATTTATAATGTTCAACCAATAAGAACAAAAGATATACCTATTCTAGATGTTCTAACTGAATCTATTAATAATGCCATTAGATTATTACTAGGATGGTTCATAATATCAAAAAATACTCTCCCACCATCTAGTCTAATTTTAGGATATTGGTTTGTCGGAGCATTTTTAATGAATACTAAAAGATATGCCGAATATAAAATGATTAATGATAAAAAAACTGCCAAATTATACCGCAAATCATTTAGTTTCTATACTGATAATTCTTTAATTATCGCTTCATTATTTTATGCAATGATAGCAATATTCTTTATAGGTATATTTTTAATTAAATATAAAATAGAATTACTGTTACTTATTCCATTCCTAATTGGATTATTTTGTTACTATTTCCTTTTAGCATTAAGAAAAAATCCAGCTGTACAAAATCCAGAAAAATTATATAAAGAAAAAGGATTAATGCTATATTGTATTCTATTAATTATTCTATTTATTATTTTAATAAATATTAATATCCCACTCCTAGATAATTTTACAAAAAATGATATCATAAAATTATAGTAATAAAAAACAAGGAATTATTTTCCTTGTTTTAATTTTTTAGTTTTATTAGATTCATTTTTATTTCGAAGGAATTCTTTTTGAATTTCCTCAAAAGCTTCTTCTGAAGTCCATCCTAGGTATAATAATTGATAATACATATCTTGATAGTAATCTAATCTAAATATCTGATCTTTATCTTTTAAAACATGATGTATGGATTCAAAACTTTCCCCATCTTTAGCTTCAATTAGTTTTCCACACTCTATACATGTATATCTATTAAAAGCAAATTTTGGATTCTTATAATAACTATTATAATAATTTAATTTTAAGAAATAATGAGTATCTCCAAAAGAGTCTTCACGCTCATAATATGCCCCTTCATATAGCCATAATCCATGATTACAATTTTCTTTTTTAATGCCGTGTCTAAACGCTTTATTAATTCGTTTCTCTACGCTATCATTTAGATTACCATATACATCTCTATGACTTTCTATTTCTTCTTCCGTATCTTTAATACTTTTTTGAAGTGCTAAAAATGTTTGAACAGTATTGTCCTTACTTAATCTTTCTAATTCCTGTTTTCTAAATTCCAATGTTTTTTTATCTGCCAACCTTCTATTTATTTCATCCACTATTGCTTTTCTCTGTTCTTCTTTCATTATAACCTCCAATACCAATTATTATAGCATAAATTAAAAACCTCATCAACATATGATGAGGTTATTTATTAATTTATTGGACAATATGTACCATAAGCAAGTCTTCTGACACTACTACCAAAGTTCTTACCTAAATTGTAGACAGCAGTAACTGCTTTAGATAATGCGTTTAGCATAGAAGAAGTAAAACCTCCTCCACTCACATTCTCCATTTCCTTATTATTTAATTTCATTTGTTCTCCTTTCTTATCTATTGTTTTTACACTTTGTAGGATTTGTATAACCAGATAATGCACCAATTACAAAAACTACCGCTGAAGCAAGTCCAGCTAATAATCCCCAACTTACTCCCCCGCCGTTTATTTCATACATTTCTTCAGATGTTAACTCCATCTTAACTCCTTTCTAAATAATCTAGGATATGGTAGATTATTTTTTGTTTTTTACCTTCTACTTTAAAATTCAATGCTTTATTCTCTACATAGTTTAAATTGTCAACTTTTAAAAATACTTTTTGATAATTATGATTATTATTATCTAAATAAGTATTATTATCTATATATGATACTTGATAATAATAACTAGTATCCTCTATTTCGATAATATTCTTCTCTAAAATTGTATCTATACCCTGATCATAAATATGTATTTCCAACAAATTTTGGCCTTTTATTATACCTATGCCCTGATAATAAGTGTGATAATCACATAAGAAAAGTATATACAAAGATATTACAAATATAAATAATACAATGCAAGTCCACGAATATATAAAGGAATATTTTTTATTATAAACAATCATATCTAATTCAAGTAAACTATGATTCATATAATAATCCTTCTTCTAGATGTAATACCCGATTATATAGACTAATGTTTTCTTTTCTATGAGAAATTATAATAAATGTCACATTATTATAATAAGAAAACATATCTTTTAAAATTGTATATTCCAAAGAAATATCTAGTTCATTTAATCCTTCATCAATAAGAACTATCTTGCCATTTTTAAGAAGTGTTCTAGCTAAAATTATTCTTTGTCTCTCACCTCCAGATAAATTTACACCATTTTCTTCTAATAAAAAGTCATAATCAATATTTCTTCTTTTTAAAATATTATCTACCTTAGTCAATTTACATATATTGTAAAAATCCTCATCATTAACGTTCCTATCCAATAAAATATTATTTCTAATAGTATCAGTATAAATAATTTCATTTTGAGATATATAAGCAATATTTTCTCTAATATCTAATAACTTATAATCATTAATATCATATTTTCCTAACAAAATTTCATCCCTCTTAACCCCATAATACCTATAAATAAGTTTTAATAAAGTACTCTTTCCTCCTCCTGAATTGCCTAATAATAGTACTTTATCACCATTATTTATATCTACATTAATCCCATGTAAAATATTATCCCGTTTATTATAACTATATATAAGATTCTTAATTTTTATATTTCCATCAATTATCAAATTGCTTTTTCCATCTAACTTTTCTATATGAACATTTAATAAATTATTAATTCTCTTAACACTATTCTTAACATAAAAATAATCTTTATATAGTTCCAAAATATCTTTAATGGGATTAATCAAAAATAAAATTATTGTATTAAAAGTAATTAACCCACCTATTGATAATGATCCTTCTGATATATAATTGCAGCCTATCAAAGTTATAAATAATAGACATATACTTTCAAATAAATTAGACAATAATTCATAATTATTTAAAAGATTATTTAGAGATAAATTATTCTTAACTAACTTCAAATATAAAATACTCAGTTTTCTCAAGAATATATTTTCCAGATTTAATCCTTTTATAGTCTCATAACTATTCAAAGATTCAACTATCAGAGAATTTAAATTAGCACTATTTTCCTGATTTATATTAGTCATATTTTTAATACTACTTTTAAGTATTAAAAATAAAATAATATGAATAACTATTATTAAATATAAAACCAATGTCATCGTTAAATTAATTTTAAATAATATAATACTAGAAGTAATTATTAAGAGTATATCTAAAAAAAATGCTATAATCACTTTAATAATATAATTCTTGATATTAAATAAATCATTAATTCTCGATGTCATATCCCCAGTGGTCTTATTTTTATAATAATTATAAGGTAGAAAAATGATTCTTTTAAAAGTATTAGTAATTATAGATAAATCTAATTTTTCTCCTAAAAATAGTAATAATTTCGTTCTACTATAGTTAGAGATATTTTTTAATAATAAGATATTTAAAAATATAATAGTAATAATAACTAAATTAAACTTATCTGTATAGATATTATCAATCATTATTTGAAATGAATAACTATATATGGAAGTAAACAAAGTAACAAAAAGACTTAGAAGGATCAAATTAACTATCATCTTCTTATTATTTATTAAAACATCATAGATAATTCTTTTAATATAGTTAAAATCTTCATAATAAGGTAAGGTTTTAACTTTTTCAACTGTCAGCATATAACCAGTAAAAATGTTTCTAAATTCATCTTGTGAAATATTCTTAATACCATAAGACGGATCCATAATAGTAAGCATATTACTTGTAAGTTTATAAACTACAACAAAATGAAGCATATTATTTATTTTTACCTGACTAATAAAAGGATTATGATATTCATATAATAAACTCATATCATCAACTTTATATCCATTACACGATAATCCCAAACTATTACCAGCATTACTTAAATTATAAAAATTAGTTCCTTCCTTACTTGTCATAGTCAGTTCCAACAAATAATCGATAGAAACATTCCCACCATAATACCTAATTATTGATAGTAAACATGCAACTCCACATTCTCTAATACCATCTTGTCTTACTATGATACTTTTTTTCATCATTTTTCCTCCTCATATATATAATTCGCGAAAAAAAATGAAATTCCTTCTTTTTTTATATTTTTTTTACAAAAAAATAAAAGTTCATTTAATGTGAACTTTTATAATTTATTAAATCTTTTTCTAATTTACTTATATCATTTGGACTCATAAAGAAATAGACAGCATTATGATAATTTATCAATTTTTCATATTCATCTATATTAATAGAATCCCCATTAGCTAATTCATTAATCATAATTTCTTTTGTAATATCAGGATAATCCTCTTGCTTTTCTCTTGCAGGATGAATATCCATAATATATATATGATCTAATTTCTTAAATATATTTATATAATCTTTATAAAACTCTTTAGTTCTAGTAAAAGTATGTGGTTGAAATATACCTACAATCAATTTATTAGGATATTTTTGTCTAATGGCATTGATAGTAGCTTTTATTTCATTAGGATGATGAGCATAATCATCAATTATAACATCATCATTAATAACTGTCTCTGTAAATCTTCTTTTTGCTCCTTTAAAAGTTCTAAGATATTTATCTACTAAAGTTGCCTCTATTCCTTCTAAATAGCAGATGCTAATAGTAGCTAATGCATCTATTACCTGATGCATTCCAAACAAAGGCAAATCAAAATGACCATATAATTTATTATCAACCATTACATCAAAAGATGTACCATTAATATGATAATCAATATTTGAAGCCTTAATATTATTATTATCATTAAGTCCAAAATATACTATTTCCTTATTTATAACCATTTTATGAACATTATCATCATCACCAAAGGCTACAACTTTACCATTACTCTTATTTGCTAATTCCTGATATGCAATAATTACATCATCAATATCCTTAAAATAATCAACATGATCTAAATCAATATTAAGTATTAAAGTATAATATGGTGTATAAGATAGAAAATGTCTTTTATATTCACACGATTCAAGAATAAATAATTCATTATCCATATTAGCATAACCAGTACCATCACCAATTAAATAATTAGCTCCCTTAATGCTATCTAGTACAAGAGATAACATTGCAGTAGTAGTGGTTTTTCCATGGCATCCTGATACACAAATAGTTTTATAATTTTTAGTTAATAAACCAACCATTTCATTATAATTATACATTTCTAAATTTAATTTTTTAGCCTCAATCACTTCAGGATTGTCATCCTTAATAGATAATCCTCTAACAATAATCATACCTTCTTTAATATTATCTTTATTATATACATTAAATGGTATGTTATACTTAACTAAATTTTCTTCTGTAAAGAAATGTTCAGATACATCACTACCTTTTACATCATAACCTAAACATTTCATAATAACAGCTAAACTAGCCATACCAGAACCCTTAATTCCTATAAAATGATACATTGAATCACTCCTTTATTTAATTATATCATAAAATTATATTTTTTTACTTAAAACATATAATCTATTATGAAAAGTAAATTTATTAAATCAACTTTTATTTTAATGATTGGGGGATTTTTAACCAAAATATTTTCGATGATAATTAAAATAGTACTTACTAGAAATATTGGTACCAAAGGAGTATCTCTATATATGTTAGTACTTCCTACTTTTAATTTATTTATTACATTATCCACAATGTCTCTATCTACTTCCGTTAGTAAATTATTAGCAGAAAATAAAAGAAGCAAAACAGTTATATTATCAATAATACCTCCAAGTCTATTATTTAATATATTTTTAATGTTTTTATTAATTATCATATCACCATTTATATCAACATATTTACTAAAAAATGAAACGATAAAATATCCCATTATGGCCATCAGTTTTACACTACCAATTATATGTCTATCAGGTATATTAAAGGGTTACTTTTTTGGCCACCAAAAGATGGGACCATATGTTTTAGAAAATATCTGTGAACAAATCATTAGACTATTATTTATTATAATATTTATACCAATTATACTAAAAAAGTCTTTAATAATAGCTATCACTTCCTTAGTACTTGTAAATATTGTTAGTGAAAGTATAGCTATTATTATAATGTTATTATTTATTCCTAATAAAAAGATTAATATCAATGATTTTAAGATAAATAAAAGCATTAATAAAGATATTTTAAATATATCAATTCCAACCACTGGAAGTAGGTTAATTGGTTCCATATCATATTTTTTAGAACCAATTTTAGTTACATATGCCATTAATGCAAGTGGTTTTAGTCTAGAATACATCACTTTAGAATATGGAATAGTACAAGGCTATGTTTATCCTCTATTGCTTTTACCATCATTCTTTACAATGGCTATATCAACCTCACTACTTCCGGTAATCACAAACTACTTTGCCAATAGAAAATATACTCTGGCTAAAAAGAGAATGAAAGAAGCAATTTATTTATCCTTACTAGTAGGTATTATATCTACATCAATATTTATGTTAATACCAGATATATTACTTAAATTCTTATATAATACTAATCAAGGTATTAATTATATAAAGTTCACTGCTCCATTCTTTTTACTTCATTATATCCAAGGACCATTAACCACATATTTAACATCTATTAACAAAGCAAACATTGCCATGCGTGGTACCTTAATTGGAGCAATTATTAAAAATGTAACCCTAATAATATTAGCATTACTTAAAACAGGTATTTGGAGTTTAATAATTTCTACAATAGTAAATATTATTTATGTTACTACTCAACATCTATATTTTACAATTAAATATAGTAAAAGTTTTTAATTTATGATATATTTATTATGGTGAAGTTATGAGTAAGAGTAAAAATAAAAATAAACAAAAGAAGAACAATACTAAAAAAATTGAAAATATAATTTTTCCAACAGAAAAAGATACTAAAAAATTAAAAAGGATATCTCTATGGTTACTTCTAGGAGTATTAATATTATCTATAGGAATGGTTAAAAAAGTATTTCAAAATGATACATTTTACACAATTAAAATTGGAGAACTAATACTTAAAAATGGTATAGATATGAAAGATCATTTTTCTTGGCATATAGGACTACCATATACATATCCACACTGGCTATACGATGTATTCATTTACCTAGTATATAAATTAGGGAATTATAGAGGTATATATATATCTTCAATAAGTTTATTTCTAGTATTGATATATTTAATGTATAAAACCATTCTAAAGATAAATAAGAACTATTTCATGGCTGTATTTGCTACTTTAATATCTACTATAGCCTTGGCTGGCTTTGTTACTGCAAGAGCCCAATTAGTTAGTTTTATATTATTTATATTAGAAATTTATTCAATAGAAATGTTTTTATCCAACGGAAAAAAAAGATACTTAATATTTTTATATTTAATAGCAGTACTAATATGTAATGTACATTTAGCAGTTTGGCCATTTTATTACATAATATTTATACCTTACTTAATTGAATGTATTATTTGCCATTTTATTATTAAAAAGAAAAAACAGAATAAATTTGATAATTACTTAAATAAAAAGTTTTATATAGAAAAAAATAGCAACATAAAACTATTATTTATAACTATGATAATAACTTTAACAGCAGGTCTCCTTACTCCACTTCATGGTACTCCATATACATATATGATTAAAACAATGATGGGAAATAGTCAAAAATACATTCAAGAACACCAAATGATATCTTGGAAAGATTCTCCTTTTGTTATTATATTAATATTCGAAACTTTCTTTTTATCATTTATGACAAAAGTCAAATTAAGAGATATATTTATGGTCTCAGGTCTTACCATAATGGCTATTAGTTCTATTAGACATGTATCACTCCTAGCCCTAATTGGAATATTTTGCTTTGCTAGAATATTTTATTATTTCTTTCATAACAATGGTTTAAATACAGATAAATTTTTACTCAAAGTATTTTCACATAAATGGGCTATTGCCTTGTTTATTTTAATTGCCTCAATTGCTTCGGGATTACTCCTAAATAATCAATTAAATAAAGACTATATTGACGAAGAAAAATATCCTATAGAGGCTACAAAATATATTTTAAATAATTTAGATTATAAAAATATTCATCTATATAATGAATATAATTTTGGTAGCTATCTACTTCTAAATAATATACCAGTATTTATTGATTCAAGAGCTGATTTATATACAAAAGAATTTAGTGGTAGAGATTATGATATATTTGATGATTATGAAAATATGATTGGTACATATCAAACTAAATTTGATTTCTATGATATTACACATATCCTAATATATAAAAATCCTAAAGCTTTCTATAATACATTAAAATCTAATATTAATTATAAAATACTATATGAAGACAAGTATTACGCCTTATTTGAAAGACTTCATAATGAAAATATAACTATAATTAAAAACTCTAACTAATTGTTAGAGTTTTTATGTTTCATATATTTTTTTATTAATTCTATATCATTCTTATCTTTTTCTCTATTTAACATTAATTTTAATGACAAAATATCTTCCACATATTGAACTGGTATATTATCTATGTAATTTTTTCTATCAGTATAATAGTTAGAACCAAAATTTAATTCACTATTAATTATATATACTTTTGTGCCATCAATATTAATTTTCTCAATTTTAGCATCATATTGATTTAATAATTCTTTTTCCAAAGACTCTTTAACTGAAATATCAATATCTAGAGTTTCATTCTTTATACCATATAGTACCATAGCTGCGCCACTCAAAACAATATATCTTTTAGAATCTAAATTATATTTTTTTAATTCCTTAATTATTTCATTTCTTTTCATAAATATATTATATCACGATATATCATTTCTTTTAAACTAAAAAACCGAACTAAATATAGTTCGATTAATTAATCATAATGGTAGCGACGGAGGGGGTCGAACCCACGACCTATCGGGTATGAACCGATCGCTCTAGCCAACTGAGCTACATCGCCATGAAAAGTAAGTTAATTATAGCATTTAAAACTTACTTTTTCAAGTGTTTTATTTAATTTTATCTAAGAATTCTTCTTCTTGCCAAATAGTAATACCTAATTCTCTAGCCTTATCATATTTACTACCTGGTTGATCTCCAAGAATAACAACTGAAGTCTTAGAACTAACAGAACCAGAAACCTTACCTCCAAATGATTCTATTATCCTAGTAGCTTCTTCTCTTGTAATATTAGTTAATGTACCCGTTAAAACAAAAGTTTTATTATGAAATTCATCTTTTTCTATCATATTAGTTCCTAGATAATTCATATTAACATTATATTCTTTAAGTTTATTAATTAAATAAATATTTTCTTCATTTTTAAAATAATCTACTATACTATTGGCAATTATATCACCAATATCATTAATATTAGATAATTCTTCCTTAGTAGTATTTATTAAATTATCCATATTTTTATAATGCTTGGCCAATATTTTAGCTGTTTTTTCTCCGACATGTCTTATTCCTATAGCAAATAATAATCTTTCTAAAGAATTATCCTTAGATTTTTCTATAGTTAATAATAAATTATTAATACTTTTTTCTCCAAAACCTTCCAAACTCATTAATTCATCTTTATATTTATGTAATTCATAATAGTTATATATTCTAGTTAGGTATCCCATATTATAAAAGTCTTCAACTATATTGTCTCCAAATCCTTCTAAATTCATAGCATTCCTACTAGCATAATGAATTAGTCCTTCTATATGCTTGGCATCACAATGAATATTAGTACAATAATATGCAGCTTCTTCTTCTTTTCTTATTAGATTATATCCACATATAGGACATATTTTAGTCATATGAAAATCTATTTCATTACCAGTCCTTCTTTCTATTATAGGTCTTACTACTTCAGGTATAACATCTCCAGCTTTTTTAATAGCTACAATATCTCCAATCTTAATATCTTTTGATAGGACATAATCTTCATTATGAAGTGTTGTTTTAGATATTAAACTTCCCATTAACATTATTGGTTCTAATATAGCATTAGGAGTTACTTGTCCTGTTCTTCCCACAGTAAATATAATATCTTTTAACTTTGTATATACTTCCTCTGCCCTAAATTTATAAGCAGTAGCCCATTTAGGATATTTAGCAGTATATCCTAATTTTAACTCTGTACTAATATCATTTACTTTTATTACTACACCATCTATATCATAAGGCAAATCTTTTCTTTCTTTTTCTTTTAGATTACAATAATCTATTACCTCAGATATAGAACTAACTAATTTATTATTTGGATTAATTTTAAAACCCAATTCTTTCATAAATTCCAATGCTTCATTATGTGTTTTAATTCCATAATCTTCTGGATTAGGTAAATGATAAATAAAGGCATCTAAATGTCTCTTTGCAGCTATTTTAGAATCTAATTGTCTAATAGAACCAGCCGCAGCATTACGTGCATTCTTAAACATCGGAAGACCTTCAGATAGTCTTTCACGATTCAACTTATCTAAAGTATCCTTACTCATATATATTTCCCCACGAACTTCAATATCAATATTTCTATTTATTTTAAGTGGTATAGTTTTGATTGTTTTAACATTATGAGTAATATCTTCTCCAATAGTTCCATCTCCTCTAGTAGCAGCACTATAAAACAACCCATTTTTATACTTCAAAGAAACAGAAAGACCATCTATTTTAAGTTCACATACATACTCTGGATTATACCCTTCTTTTTTTATCTTGTTATCAAAATCAAGTATTTCTTCCTCATTAAACACATTAGATAAACTCATCATAGGTTTTTCATGAATTACTTTATTAAATTCACTTATTACTTCTCCGCCTATTTTATGAGTAGGACTATTAGATAATATTAATTCTGGATATTTTTCCTCTAGCATATATAATTCTCTTAAATAACTATCATATTCATTATCTGTTATAGTAGGATTATCCAATACATGATAATTATAATCTGCTTCATTTACAATATTTACTAAATACTCCATTCTCTCTTTATTTGTCATAAGTATCACCTATTTAATTATACTAAAAATTAAAGTTTTAGTAAAGATTTACATTTTTAATAATTAATGTTATAATATTTCACCTGAAGGGGTGTTTTATGAAAGATTTATATTTATCAAGCGAAGAATTATATGATTTAGAATCAGCCTTTCCTAATGTTAATAATACTGAAAGTGTTTTATATAGATATAATAATTATATCTTAAAAGTATTTAACACAATAAACCCATATGATCTTAATAGATTAAAAGCAAGACTAAGTTTTTGGCAACAAAAACAGTATGATTTTTTAATTAATCCAGAGTTTCTATTATATATTGATAAAGAATTTAATGGTTTTGGTGCTAAGGAATTTCCTAGTAAAAATATCGAGAATTATAGCCGTAATATATCATTTGAAGAAAAAATTAGGATATTAAAAATTTTTTCACTTACACTTAAAAAGGCTCATAATAATGGTATAATTATTGGTGACTTAAATAATAACAACGTCCTTACTAATGGTAAGGAAATAAAATTTTGTGATATTAACTCTATGGGATTTGTAGGAGCCATCAGTCCATTAATGATACCTTGTACTCTCGAAAGAAATATGAATATTTCTGAATGGGACAAAGGAACTATAAAATCAGATATTTTCTTAATAAATACTATGGTACTAAATATTTTAATTACAAATCATGAATTCCCTTTTTATTTAAGTATTAATAACTATATGAATAACTACATGAATAAAATTAATTTACCTGGTGAATTATATGATATGTTTATTCATATATATGATATATTTAATGAATCAAATCCTATATACCCTCACGAATATTTAGATACAATAAAAGAATACAAAAGAACTAGGCAAAACTTCTAGTTCTTTTTTAAATTTTATAACTTCTAACTTTTATATTGTCTATAGTCTTTTGTTCTTCTAATCGATTTTGTTTTTCAACACTTTCCAAAATTTTAATAATATGTTCACCGTATTTTTTATTATTTTTAGTATTTATAGAATTAATCAATCTTCTAATTTCGCTAATATTTGGTACATTATATACACTTTCATTCAATATAATAGCATCAATATAATCATTCATTTGCTTAATCATCATATAACTTATAATATCTGATGTCATATTACTATTTATATCATCTAATGATTTAGAAATATTATTTAATTTATCTTCTAAAGACTTATAATAACTAATATCTAAGTAATCATCACATGCATAAATAACAAAATCATTAATTATCTCATAATATTTTTTTTCAATACTATTTAATGCTTGATAATCACTTCTTGATAAGACTAATTCACTATAACTAAGAATTAATCTTGTACGATTAATATTTCCTAAAATTTCAGTAAATAATTCACTCTGAGGATTATAATATCTTTTCATAGTATCAATATTGCATCTATATATTGTAGCTAAACTTTCATACACAATATCATAATTAGCATTAGAACTAAAATAAAGATTATCCTCTAAAAAATCATTATTTAATATTTCTAAAAAATTATCACTAAATATATCTATATTGTTATCTATTTTTTTATATCTAAAAATAGTATTTATTTTATTTGTATAATATCTTTTGATATATTCAATATCCATAAATATTTTACTATCATTTAATAGAAATACACTGTTTATATTACCTTGATTATATATTTTATTATAATTCTTTTCATTTTTCTTATATTCTTCACTATAAGGATACAAACTATCAAATCCAAAAGTATAATCATATATACCTTCAGTTAGAATTATATATGATGTTAAATTAGTATACTTGTTTTTACATTCTTCAATTCTTTTAGCAATTATACTCGATAAATTATTATACCTTGCATCTATATATGTATATAAATAGCGAAACTGACTTAATATCTCAGATAAAATCTTATAATAACCATTGCCTCTATTTTTAAAATTATTATCATCATTAAGATATGACATTAATTTAATTATTAATGAATTAAGTCTAATACTATTTATATTACCATGAGCGGCATAATACTCATTATATATTTGATAACATAATTCTTCTAGATACATAGCTCCATCATATTCAAATGGATCCAATAGAAGTGGTGAATATTTAAGTACCCTTGTATTTTGTATCTTTTCTACAAATTCTCTTAAATATAATTTTTCTAATTCTCTCCAATTATCCATTATATTATTATCATCAAATTCGTTATCACATTTTAATGCAAAAGATAAATTCAAAGTACTCCAACCGTTTTCAGTATTTTTTATAGTAGATATAGCACTTAAGTCATAACTATCCATATCTTCTGGAAAACTATACCCAATAGCCTTTAAATATGGATAGTTAAGCATAATTATACAGTTTTTAGAAACTTCAGTAGTTTTATAATAATTATTCACTAATTCTATTCGTTGATTAATAGTATCCAGATTACCAATATTAATTATTTCATTATTTTCTACTTTATCACTATTATTATCTGTTTCACTAGTTCTTGTTGTATCATTATCTTCTCTTATCGTATCAGCCTTTACTTTTGTATAACCAATAGAAGTTAATGAAACAAGAGCTAATAAAAAAGAACCAACGCTATTAAAAATTTTTTTCACCTTCTCACCGCCCTTTTAATATGTATATTATACACTATATTGTTTTATAATTCAAAGTATTTTTACAATTATATGACATAAAAAAAGAGTTAATTAATTATTAACTCAATTTATTTTACTAATTCTAAGATAACCAATAAAGAGTTATCTCCTTTTCTTTCTTTATATTTAGTAATTCTAGTATATCCACCTTTTCTTTCTTTATAACGAGGAGCAATATCATTAAATATTTTACTAACACATGCTTCATCATTATGTAAGAAAGCTAAAGCCAATCTACGAGATACTAAAGAACCATTTTTTCCATATGTAACCATTCTATCAAAACATTTTCTAACTTCTTTTGCTCTAGTTTCAGTAGTAACAATTCTTTCATTTTCAATTAGTTGTTTTGTTAAAGTAGCTAACATACTTCTTCTCTGTTTATTATTTCTTCCTAATTTTCTGTATGCCATACTTTTCCTCCTTATTAGTCTTCGTTTCTAAAATCTAATCCCAATTCTTTTACTTTATCTATAACTTCTTTAAGTGATTTTTTACCTAAATTTCTAATCTTCATCATTTCATTTTCAGATTTTTCAACTAAATCACGTAATGTAAGTATTCCAGCTCTCTTTAAGCAATTATATGCTCTTACAGAGAAATCTAAATCATCAATAGAAGTTTCTAATACTTTAACATTAGGATCTTCAACTTTAGAAATCATTAATCCTGTTTCATCAGCTATTGAATTCAATTCAGTTAAAACATTAAAATGTTCAATTAAAATTCTACTTGCTAGTGAAATTGATTCCTCTGGAGTAATAGAACCATTAGTCCATACTTCCATAATTAATTTATCAAAATGGTCATTTTGACCAACTCTCGCAGGTTCTACTTCATAATTAATTCTTTCAATTGGAGCATATAGACTATCTACAGCAATAACATTCATTTTATTCTTATCAAATAATTTTTTATTATCCTCAGCTCTAGTATATCCTCGACCATTTCCAATTGTCATTTCCATATTGAAATTACCACCCTCAGCAATAGTAGCTATTACTTGATCAGGATTAAATATTTCAATATCAGCATCTTTTTCAATATCAGCGGCTGTCAAAGTACAAGGTCCTACGCCAGATATTCTTAATATCTTATCGTAATCATTAGAATGATTTTTTAATACTACACTTTTAACATTTAAAACGATAGCTGTGACATCTTCAATAACTCCATCTATTTTTTGGAATTCATGAGCTACTCCATCTATTTTTATACTAGTAATAGCATCTCCAGGTAAACTAGATAACATTACTCTTCTAAGTGCATTACCTAACGTTGTACCAAAACCTCTTTCTAATGGTTCAATTTCAAATTTTCCATAAAAATTATCTTTTTGATATTCTTTTACTTTATATTCTGGTTTTTCAAATTTTAACACAATTATTTCTCCCTTCTATTTATGGACGACGTCTTTTTGGTGGACGACATCCGTTATGTGGAATTGGTGTTACATCTGTAATTGTTTTAACTTCTAATCCGACTGTTTGTAATGATCTTACAGCTGTTTCTCTTCCAGCTCCTAATCCTTTTACAAATACATCTACTGATTTCATACCAGCATCTACAGCTTGTTTACCAGCTTTTTCTGAAGCCATACCAGCTGCATATGGAGTTGATTTTTTACTTCCTTTTATTCCTAATGTTCCTGCTGAAGCCCAACTAATAACATTACCTTCTTTATCAGTAATTGTTACAATAGTATTATTGAATGTTGCGTGAATATGAACTTCACCCATAGGAACATTTTTCTTAACTTTACGCTTTCTAGCGTTATATGTTTTTCCCATGCTATTTCCTCCTTATACTATTTCTTCTTATTAGCTACAACTTTTCCTTTACCTTTACGAGTTCTTGCATTTCTATTTGTTCTTTGTCCTCTTACTGGTAAATTCTTTTTATGTCTTGTACCTTGATAAGAATTAATTTCCATCTTAGTTTTGATGTTCATATTAACTTCTCTTCTAAGATCTCCTTCAACAGGATATTTTTCTACTTCTTTTCTTATTTTAGCAATTTCATCTTCTGTTAAATCTTTAGCTTTTTTGTTCTTATCTACATTAGCATCTTTAAGAATTATATTAGAAAGTTGTCTTCCAATACCATAGATATAAGTTAAAGCTATTTCAATTCTTTTTTCATTTGGTATATCTATACCTTTAATTCTTGCCATACAATTTTTCCTTTCATTAACCTTGTTTTTGTTTGTGTTTTGGATTTTCACAAATTACCATTACTTTTCCCTTACGTTTAATTATTTTACATTTAGGGCATATTTTTTTAACTGAAGCTCTTACTTTCATAAAAATTCCTCCTATTTCTTGTTATAAACAATTCGCCCATGTGTTAAGTCATATGGTGATAATTCGACAACCACGGTATCACCTGGTAAGATACGTATATTGTTTACGCGCATTTTACCAGAAACATGAGCTTCTATTGTGTGACCGCCTTCGAGTTCAACTTTAAATGATCCACCCTTTAAAAGTTCCATAACTTTTCCTTGGGCTTCAATAATATCGGCTTTACTCATAATTATCATCTCCTGTCAATATTTGATATCCATCTTTAGTAATTACAATACTGTGCTCAAAGTGAGCAGATGGTTTATCATCCCTAGTAACTATTGTCCAATCATCATCTAATATATATATTTTAGGTGTCCCTAAATTTAACATTGGTTCAACAGCGATTGTCATACCTTCCTTTAATATTGGTCCAGTACCAGCCTTACCGTAGTTTGGTACATCTGGATCCTCATGAAGGTTAGAACCAACTCCGTGACCAACTAATTCACGAACAATACCTAAATTATAACTTTTAGCATACTCCTCAATAGCATTGGATATATCACCAATACGATTCCCTGGTTTAGCTTTTTCAAGACCAGCATATAAAGCATTTTCAGTATGTTCTAGTAAGTATTTGATACTATCAGATACCTCTCCCACTCCATATGACCATGCTGAATCTCCATGATAACCTTTATAGCAAGCTCCAATATCTATACCAATTATATCACCATTCTTTAATTTCCTATTAGAAGGTATTCCATGTACTACTTCTTCATTAATTGAAGTACATATACTTGCTGGAAAACCCTCATAATTTAAAAACGATGGTGTAGCACCCTCTTGGATGATAAAATCATGTGCTAACTTATCTAATTCTTTGGTAGTTACACCTGGTTTAATATATGGCTTTAAATATTGATGAGTTTTATAAACAATATTACCAGCTTTTTTCATAAGAGATATTTCATAATCACTCTTGATACTAATCATTCTCTAATATCTCCCTTATTCTTTCAAAATCAGATTCTGGAGTTCCTTCAGGAGTAATTTTAATATCATATAACACTTTTTTGTTTCTATAATAATCAATTACTTCTTTAGTAGTATTCATATATGTATCAAATCTTTTAATGAATGAATCACGATTATCATCACTTCTTTTAGATAATTTAGTATTGCAATAATCGCAATAACCTTTTTTCTTAGGAAAAGAGGACTCGATCAATTCATTATATGATCTTCCACACCTATCACATACTATTCTTCCTAGAGTTCTTTTTAAGGCTAAATCCTTATCAATATCTAAGAAGATTACTACTCCTAAATCTTTATTTAATTCTTTTAATAAATTTTCATATGCAAGAGCTTGCTTTAAGCTTCTTGGATAACCATCTAAGATATATCCATTCTTGCATGAACTATCCATGATTTTATTCTTTAAAAGTTTTAGAACCAACCCGTCATTAACTAATTTACCAGATACTATAACTTCATTAATTTCATGGCCTAATTCTGTTCCCTTATTGATTTCTTCTCTTAAAAGTTCTCCTGTAGATATATGAGGAATATTATACTTTTCACTAATTAATTTAGCTTGTGTTCCCTTACCAGCCGCTGGAGGGGCTATAAATATAATATTCTTCACTATTATCTACCACCTTTATAATTTCTATTAACTAGACTACTTTCTAGTTGATTGTATGTTTCTAAGGCTACTCCAATAACAATTAGGATACCTGTTCCTCCAACGCTTACGCTGGTTGGAAGTCCTGTATTAACGAAACTAGAGAATATTACTGGAAGTCCTGCTATTATAGCAATAAATAACGATCCAATAAATGTTATTCTACCTAGAACCATACTAATATATTTTTTAGTTTCTCCACCTGGTCTTATTCCTGGAATATATCCACCTTGTTTATTCAAGTTTTTAGACAATTCTTCAGGATTAATTTGTAAAAATGTGTAGAAGAAACTAAATGCAATTATTATTAATACATAAGCTATAAAACCTACTGGAGTTGTATAACTAACATATTTTGCAACAAATTTTGCAAATGGTTTACTACTATCCATAAGCCCTGCTATAAATGCTGGTATTGTAAATATTACAGAAGCAAATATTACTGGCATTACAGAAGCACTATTTAACTTAAATGGAATATAGTTTTGTCTAGCACCATAAGCACTAGTTGTTTGATTGGCATATTGAATAGGTATTCTTCTTTCAGATTTTTCAATAAATACTATACCTACAATAATCAATATATAGAATAATACAAATAAACTAAATGATAAGATACCTAAGAATAACGAACCGGTTCTATCAATTATAAATGTCTGGAATGTTTCGATAAACATATTTGGTATACTTGCAATAATACCAGCCATAATTAATAAAGATATTCCATTACCAATTCCTTTTTGAGTTATTTGGTCACCCATCCATAACAAGAATGATGTACCTGCTGTTAAAATTAATGCTGTTTTTAGATATGTTAATGTATCTGCCCCTTTTAAGAAAGCAAATGACATTGCAAATCCTTGCAAGAAAGCAAGACCAATACCCAAATATCTATTTATTTGATTAATTTTTTGTCTTCCTTGAGCGCCAGATTCTTTTAATTCTGTAAAATATGGAATAATATCCATTTGTAAAATACTAGTTATAATAGATGCTGAGATATATGGCATAACACCTAGAGCAAATATAGAGAAATTCTTTAATGCTCCACCAGTAATAGTATCCATTAATTCCCATAATCCAAGTCCTGAGATTGCTCCTTGCGTACCTGGTACTGGTATTGTTGTACCTATAGCAAATACAGCTAAACAACCTAAGGTATATAATACTCTTTTTCTTATATCTTTATTCTTTTTATTAAATAGTAACTTTAGTGTCTTAAACATTTAAATCACCTCAGTTTTACCACCAAGTTTTTCAATTTTTTCTTTTGCAGTATCAGAGAATTTACTTGCTTTAACAGTAAGTTTCTTAGTTAATTCTCCATGTCCTAAAACTTTAATGCCATCTAATTCTTTTTTAACGATTCTTTTTTCGATTAATAATGCTGGTGTTACCTCAGCTCCCTCATCGAATACTTCTAAATCACTTAAATTAATGACAGCATAATTTGTTCTAAAATTATAATTGTTGAATCCTCTTTTTGATAATCTTCTGAATAATGGTAATTGTCCACCTTCAAAGCCAAGTCTAACTCCACCACCACTACGAGCGTTTTGTCCTTTTTCTCCTTTGCCTGAAGTTTTACCATTTCCAGAACCAGGTCCACGACCTACTCTTTTTCTTTTCTTATAATTAGTTG